>JAABUV010000071.1_pt1 | contig 140805 bp, 135 predicted proteins | sample 5559971 | NCBI WGS metagenome assembly JAABUV01 (sample SAMN10711881, study PRJNA513362) | rock metagenome | isolation source: Antarctica rocks | place: Antarctica: Victoria Land, Knobhead nord | collected 2015-12-19 | reverse complement strand
AGGGGCATGGGGATGGGTATGGTGTGTTGATTGTTAGTGTTAGCGTGTGTGGACTATGCGCTTTTCTCTGCGATGGGAGGGAGATGGTGGGGAGGAAGATGGGTAGGGGATGGGGATGGGGATGATGGGGAGGGGAGGGGTGGGGAGGGGGGTTGTGAGGGGATGGGGAGGAAGATGGGTATGTGTGGAGGGGGGATTGTGGAGGGGGAGGGGATTGGGGGTTGCAATTGGGGTTGGGCATAGGAAGGAGGGGGAGGGGATTGGGATGGATGGGGATTGAAGAGTCGATGATGTATCGAACGATATGAGGAATTAAGGTGTTTGACTCAAAATTTGAGATGTGGCTGCTACTGAAGAGCTGCCCGATCGCTCCCAGTACTAAGGGCTGTCACACTAGAGCTATTTCCGGTCGTGCCCCTCCCCGACAGTGCAAATGTACTAAGGATCAGTATCAGCGTGCCTTGTGCGGTGACTGCATCCGTTGCAAGGGAGAAAAAGTCAGCCTGCACATTTAATCTATATTCATAGCTGGACCCCTTTCCAAGAGCCTTTACAAAAGCCTTTGCAAGGGAAGAGAAGGGCCGAATCTTACATACCAGCAACCTTTGCCATTCCCGTCTTTCCGCTACGGATACATAGCGTTTCGAGCGCGGAGGCGGCGGCCCATATGTCGTAGGCGCTGCTGGTGAAACGCATGTTGTCGCGCGCGGTTAGGTAGCCGATGCAGTTTGAGTGTGCTGGGATTGGAGGGTTGCGTTAGTTGGGGGATGTTTTGATGGGGGGTGGGTGGATGGGAGATGGGGGATGTTATGTGTAGAGGGTGGAGGTATTTGTATTGGGGGAGAAGGATAGATGTAGCTACTACCTGATATCGAGGGACGGGAGATAGAGTGACGGAGAAATTGACGGAGATTAGCTGGCTTACGGGCGGTGAAAGCTTTTGGGAGGACGACCTCTATACTCGGCTGCGGCGGAGTGCCATAGACCTGAGCTTGGTGGCTCACGGGGAGGGTTGGGATTAGGTCCTGGCATCCTTCTTGAAATGCTTGGCCTGGCTGGTCTGCTAGCGCTGAACAGCTGAATTCAAGCTGATAGCTGCGGATAATGACGATGAGGCCGCCGTTATCACCTGGGTTCGCCCGTGTTAGTGCTCGTGCAGATTTGGATAAAAGGGGTTGTTGTTGGAAATGAAACGGATGATGGTGGGAACGGTATCAAAAGGATCAAGATCGCTTGAAATGAATGCTATTGTGCTCTGTAAAGCATCTGGGTGGCAGTTTGTTCGTACCTATTTCTCCAACCGCACCACCTGCGTTGCGACCCGTGGGTGCCGCTTTGACACAGCGGATTACTATAGCGTTTGCAGCTTCCCATATCTCTGTGCAGAGCTTTGGGTCAGTAGGGCGTGTTTATAAAGTTTTTGTTTGAAGTTGTGAAGAATGAGAAAGTGAGCGTGGTCTCGACAAATCCTCGCCACGTAGCTTTGACGACGTTCTATATCGAGAGCGTATTTACATGAGAGTACGCACTAGACTGACGAGTCTTGTCTTGCCAGACACCGGGTTTGTGAACAATGTCCAAGGCGCAAGTTCCGTCCGCTATTCGTCCGTGGTTTAATTAGTACATCATTCAGGAGCATTTCTCGAATATTCTGAAGGCAGACCTATAGCATACAGCTGAGCCATCGTACCGGCAGTTTATTGATCCCGGCGTAATGACCACGTTGACCGTATTCCACGACAGCGTCATTCGAGCTTGGATGTACCAATTCAAGGACCTCATCACAGGAAGCGGAGCGAAGATTGCGCCCATATTGTGCCCCGTCACACTGAGGGCTGGCGTTGAGATTGGTAAGTGGTAGATCATACTGTAGCTCAGAGGCGTTTGCTAAGGGTAACCCATTTTCAGCCAGGAGCGCTGGATTTTCCAACGGCGGTACAATGGCGAGAGCAAAGGCAAGCGGAAGTAGTAAGAGGGCGGGGGCGGGGGCGGAGAGCGAAGTCCAGTGTAGCATTTTCTCCGGATAGGAAGGTGTTAAACGAGTGATGTGGTAACGGACTAGGCCGTACCTCGATATTGGTATTTCGCTTTTCCTAAGCATATAGATACATATCAATCCCTGCGCCTCCAATATATTAGTATTAGACGAGCTGATAGGCGCTCCGCTCTATGTAGAGCCGAACGAGCGCGAGACGCGACACCAAGCAGTATGCGCAGCCTACAAGGAATCAAGTTTGATAGTTCAATATGCGCTTCGCGCCTTTCAGAGTTGTTTTGGGACTTATACTGTTTTGGATCTTATCTGGATAGCAGCCTCTTCGATGCTGGGCAGGCTTCATGAAAACTTCCGAGAATTTGCACAAGACCTCGGAAAGGTTGTAATATTGTATCTGGGAAAGCGGCGTACAGGAGAAGATCCTGCGAATGAGCTCATTGATACATGGTCGGTAACGGGACAATGCCAACCATCTTGTGGATGAATGACGACTTATACGATTTCCCTTTGGCCTACAAGGCTTCCTAATGCTGAACATATGCTGATTTGTTGTGGCGAGAGCACAGACGTGATCCGCAATTTCTGGAATAAGATAGTATCTGAGGATATACCCTTAGATAACGCAGTATTTGGAGATCAAACGCATTTCAGCTGTTTGAGGTTTCACTCGTGGCTCCTGACTAGTCATGATTCATGGCCAGTCGAGCCAGTTCGGTGCCGTTCATGCTGCCTTGAGCTTTGGATCGGGAGCTGCGTACTGTGGGATGTATCCGAATTTCTGCATTCGTAGGCTTCTTATTCCCCTCTAACTTCCCAGACTGTCCTGCTCTTGACGTAAGTTCGGTTAGTAGGGTTCATCGCCGTGCGGATTCAGCAATCGAATGCGCCATTTCTTCATTACTTGCTGCTGCTGATCGATGGTGTGCCTATTTGTTTCGCAGATTCGCCATTGCCAAGCAGCTCATTCACGATGATGGCAGTGTTATCCGCGCACGATATGGCTCAAATAATGTCGATCATGATACTCATCTCGGACCAACGGACCCATTCTAAAATGTGAATTTTTTCGATCCTTGTCCAACCCTCTGAATGTGTAGGCCACATATTGTTCGAGAAATGCTCGAGACATGAACGGAGAGTCTCAGCGTTGATTTTTCGTAAACGATATTGTGATATCCGTAGTCAGCCGAGGTTGACCCGGACTGAACTCGATTCCTTTGCGATTCGAGTCGACTCGAATCGCCAAGACCCCGAATCGAGTCCGAAGTACCGACTCGACGCGGTCAGTCCAACTGAAGCCGGAAATCTATGTAGTCCACGACGAGGAGTCTATGAACGATGCCCTTGAATATTCACCAGAAAGCTCTAGAAGTTGAGATGCGGAGGCCTTACGTTGATGCTGTTTCGATGGGTATAAAGCCAAGTGCTGTAACAGACTGCTCTCTTATGGCTGATGCCGGCCACGTCACGCTTACATTCTGCCTCACTCAACGATATGGAACGCGGCAGTGACAGACTTGTCATCGACATCCGTGGACTGCCTAATTAGAAAATGTCACTGGGTTAGGAGGTTGGGTGTTGTGAGTATTGCCTCATGGGATTTCAGGAAGGTTAACGTTGAGAAGATTGACGCTTACTCAATCGAGACAAGCTCCGGAGAGGTCAAGCTTACTAGGTATGGTCTCCAGCGAAATAGTTGTTAGCGTGACAGGGATTATCTGGGAGAGGGCTCACTAAAATAATCCCTGTCACGCTAACAACTATTACCCTGGATACGTAGTAACGCGTCGGACTTCTCGGCGTTATGGTAGCTTAACGCGATTGCGGGTGTTTGTTTACGGAAAATTCAAGACTTCCTCCGCCGTCGCAAACTACTGAAATCACCATCATGAGGGTCGTCGAGATCGTAATAGATGGCTTCAAGTCGTATGCGGTGCGCACCGTGATCAGCGGGTGGGACGAGAGCTTCAATTCGATCACTGGGTTGAACGGGAGCGGAAAGTCCAATATTCTCGATGCAATATGTTTCGTTCTCGGTATCACGAGCATGAGCACTGTCAGAGCGCAGAACATACAAGTAAGCACGGATGGGCGTCGGCAATGACCAGCTAATGCTAAGTATGCTGTCAGGACCTAATATACAAGCGGGGTCAAGCGGGCGTCACCAAAGCCAGCGTTACCATTGTCTTCGACAATCGTGACAAGAAGAAGTCGCCCATTGGCTTCGAGGAGTATGGACAAATATCCGTGACTCGGCAGATCGTGCTTGGGGGCACAAGCAAGTACCTCATCAACGGCCACCGGGCACAACAACAGACCGTGCAGAACCTCTTCCAGTCTGTTCAACTCAACATCAACAATCCCAACTTTCTTATAATGCAAGGTCGCATCACGAAAGTGCTCAATATGAAGCCGGTGGAAATCTTAGCGATGATCGAAGAAGCGGCGGGCACGAGGATGTTTGAGGACCGGCGAGATAAGGCTTTCAAAACAATGGGAAAGAAGGAGATGAAGGTACAGGAGATCACAGAACTACTGAAGGATGAAATCGAGCCGAAGCTTGAGAAGTTGCGAACAGAAAAAAGGGCATTTCTGGAGTTCCAGCAGACTCAGAGTGATCTTGAACGGTTGACAAGGTTGGTAGTTGCCCACGACTATCTGAAGAGCAAGGAGAAATTACAGCAGACTGCGAGCGACTTGGAAGCGAGAAAGCAACGAGGGACTGATCTTGAAGACAATGCGAAGAGGCTGCAAACCGAAATCTCTCACTTGGAGGAGGACATGAAGAAAGTCAACGCAGCAAGGGAAAAGGAGCTGCGGAAAGGAGGTAAGTTTCAGGCTCTTGAAGAGGAGGTCAAGATGCATTCGCATGAGGTTGTGCGTTTAACGACGGTATTCGGCCTCAAGAGCGCCAGTGTAACAGAAGAAGAGGAAAGAAGAAAAGGGTTTGAAAAGACGGTGAAAGATTTGGAGGCACAGGTGAAGGAAAAAAGCAGGTTATATGGGAAAGTCCAGGCACAATATGATGCGGCCAAAGCAGATCTGGACAAGCAGACTGTCGATGTGGAGAACAAAGAGGAGTTGCTGCAGACATTGCTTACTGGTGTCGCATCCAAAGAGGGTCAGGAGAACGGATACCAGGGTCAATTGCAAGATGCCAGAAATCGTGTGAGCGCTGCAACAACGGAGCAGGAGCAAGCAAAGCTCAAAATCTCACATATGGAGAAACGGATCAAAGAAGACGAGCCTCGCGCAAAGAAAGCCAAAGAGCAGAATTCGGGGCTGCTCAAAGATCTCGAGACATTGAGATCTCAAGCTAAAAAGCTAGAAGCTGAGTTGAAGAGATCAGGCGTCGCGGCTGGGAGAGAAGAAGAAATGTACGAAGAGGAGGCTTCTCTTCAGAAGCAGATTAGGACCCTTCGTGAACAAGCGGACAGTATGAAGCGCAAAGTCGCCAACATCGAGTTCAGCTACAGCGATCCTTCCCCAGGCTTCGATCGATCGAAGGTGAAGGGACTTGTAGCGCAACTGTTTACTCTGGACAAGGACAAAGCCCAAGCGGGTACAGCTTTGGAGATTTGCGCAGGAGGACGTTTATACAACGTGGTCGTAGACTCGGCAGAGACAGGCACCCAATTGCTGCAGAATGGAAAGCTGAAGAAAAGAGTCACTATCATTCCCCTGAATAAGATAGCTGCATTCAAGGCATCCGCCGACAAGATTGGTGCAGCACAAAAGCTCGCGCCAGGGAAGGTTGACCTTGCTCTGTCTTTGGTTGGCTACGACAATGATGTTACGGCAGCAATGCAGTATGTCTTCGGTTCGACGCTGGTGTGCGAAGACGCAGAAACTGCGAAGAGAGTGACCTTTGATCCAGCTGTAAGGACGAAGAGCGTGACTTTAGAAGGTGACGTTTACGATCCGTCAGGAACCCTCTCTGGTGGAAGCTCGCCGAACTCCAGTGGCGTTCTTGTGACTCTGGGAAAGCTCAATGAGCTCATGAAAGAGTTGAACGGGCTTGAACTTAAGCTGAGCGAATTGCAATCTTCCATGGCGAAGGAAAAGAAGAAGATGGACTCCGCGCGGAAAGCCATGCTAGAGCTGGATCTGAAGTCCCATGAGATCAAGCTAACGGAAGAGCAGATAGGCGGCAATTCTTCGTCATCGGTAGGAACCCCAGATATTAGGGACACTGTGCTTGCGACTAACGTTCTTAGATCATACAAGCCGTCGAGGAAATGAAGGCAAATATCGAGCAGCTAAGAAAGGATACTGCAGATGCCAAATGTCGACAGGCGGAAGCTTTGAAGGACATCAAGCGGATCGAGAAAGACATGAAAGACTTTGATACTAATAAGGATGACAAGCTTGCCGAATTACAGTCTTCGGTCAACGTGCTCAAAAAGAACCAGATCAAAAATTCGGTAGCCGTAAAGACACTACAAAAGGAGCTTCAGTCCAGTAGGCTAGAGGCTGAGCAAGCAGGTGCCGATTTAGGCGCTGCTCAGGATCAGCTTGCTGAAGTTGGATTGACGCTTAAAGCACAAGAAGTCGAGATCAATGACCTGCAAAAAGAGCAAGCTCAAGTCAAGGTCGGACAGTCTACTTCAGCTTAGAGAAAAATCTTACTGATGAGTTTCCCAGGATGCTCAAGACATTGCGCAGGCGCGCCTGGACGACGAGCGGGCAAAGCTTACAGGTTTCGACGAGGAACTAAAATCTTTGGAGGACGCCTCAAGATCCAAGTCCTCGCGCATCACCGAGGAAGGTCTTGAGATGCAAAAGCTTGCCCATCAGATTGAGAAATTCCAGAAAGACCAGCAAAACGCCGGACATATGCTCAAGGAAATGGAAAGAGAGCATGAGTGGATCGCTGACGAAAAGGAAAGCTTCGGCCGCGCCAACAGTCCCTACGATTTCAAAGGCCAAAACATTGCAGAATGCAAATCATCACTTCGCAACCTGACGGAGCGCTTCCAGGGAATGAAGAAGAAGATCAACCCGAAAGTAATGAACATGATCGATAGTGTCGAGAAGAAGGAGGCCGCGCTGAAAAATATGATGAAGACCGTCATCAGGGACAAGCGGAAAATCGAGGAAACAATCACCAGCCTCGACGAGTACAAAATAGAGGCTCTCCGTAAAACCTGGACAAAGGTGAACGGCGACTTTGGCAACATCTTCGCCGAGCTTCTGCCCGGTAGCTTCGCAAAATTGGACCCACCAGAGGGCAAGCAGATCTCCGACGGGCTAGAGGTGAAAGTCAGCTTGGGCAAAGTATGGAAGCAAAGCTTGACGGAACTGAGTGGTGGACAACGGTACGAAATGTCATACTCAACGTGCATCCACAAAAGCTAATACCCCCACAGATCCCTCATCGCCCTCTCCCTCATCATGGCTCTGCTTCAATTCAAGCCGGCCCCGATGTATATCCTCGACGAAGTCGACGCCGCGCTGGATCTCTCACATACGCAGAACATCGGCCGCTTGATCAAGACGAGGTTCAAGGGATCTCAGTTTATCGTTGTCAGTTTGAAGGATGGCATGTTTCAGAATGCGAATCGGATTTTCAAGACGAGGTTTAGTGATGGCACGAGTGTGGTTCAGGCTCTTACGCCTGCGGATGTACGATGATGCGGGCATGCGAGCGATGTTTATGATGTGGGGAACTTGGATCGTTTGTGGGTTAGCGTGGCGTTTTTGGATTTATTTGGCGTTTGATATCAGATGTTTCTGGCGGTCTGCGCGTTGCAGTTGACGGTTCTATGTTCTTTTCCTATGTCGTTCGATATGTCGTATAATAAGGAGCATCCTCTAGGAAAACCTCCAAGATGCACCTTTCAACGCCCAATCTAGATGACGCGGATCGAGTCATCGACTTCTGATAAATACTCTCTTCCTCACCTTCACTGGTCACTAACGCGCTAACACTCACCATACCCTCCACGATCCCGTAGCTACAGCTACCCCTTCATCCGCATTTCCCATAGCAATAGAGTCGGTATTTCTGGAGGCTTCTTTACCTACATAGCGTAAATCTGTAATTTAAATTGACTAGTGATTACTCTCTACTATGAAATATACGTCTGACTCAAGTAGTAAGGTATGTATGTAAAACTTCGATTGAAACCCCCTGCGACGTTGGTAGGGCCTTAGATCAAGGCTAGTGTCCGGAATTGAACCCGTCGTTGGAGGCTAAGGTAGGTATATTTGCCTCCGCTCGTGCCTCGCTACAGGAGCCAATCATAAGCAGGCGTCAAAAACGTCGAGACGGTTAACCGCCAGGGTACTGAGCTTGTGAGTCTACCTTAATTAGACACCTCCTTAGATCCATTCGTTGTCACCAGTCATGCTTCGAAGTCGTCCTGGTCTTCCGTGCACCCTTTCCTCGCTATCGAGAGAGAGCTGAATACTAGTACTTTAAGCCCTGTTTCTAGTGCGGCGTACGCAAAAACCTTCGTGTATTGCGTTGAGGGCTGGAGATTGCCCAATGGCAATGTGTCTACACGCTCGCGTTTCACGCTACAATGTGACCAAGAGTGCATGGGCCGCTCTTGACTCCGTGTATGCTGTCATGCCTACCGAAAGGGAATGGTGGGAATTGCTGTGTTTGATACTTATAAGTGTGGCTGGAATCCTTCGTGTGCTGGGTAACAGGCATAATGTGATGGTAGGATTTCTTGTATTTACTATCAGGCTTCTTTGCATTCGTTCTACCATCGGTTCCTGGGTATCTCATGTGTCGCCTCGCTGTCGTCGCAATCGTTCCTCTCGCTTTATGCATTCCCATCGCTCAATACAGATATAACAGCGTTTGGTTTTACACCCTTTCTCGTATAGTTTAGCATACTTTGGGCATCTCCATCGCCGGATATTATCTGCTCGAGCTGCCCACTGCATATGTCTTGAAGGAGATGCTTTATTTTCCCATATATATAGCCTCACTCTATGCCCTGGTCGCCTTATGGAGTGTGCGCGGCTTTGCTAGTCCAGCTCCCCAGACCCCACTTTCAGGAACATACCGTCCTTCTTCGACAGCTTCCTCGAACCCATCCTACAATGCCTCTCGATTCGGTTCCTTTGCCGGCACAGCTCCCACTGGACTATACAGCCAGAGCAACACGAATTTGTCCAGCTCTCCTCCGGTTTCGGATTACCCCTATGAGACCGGGAGGCATGACCCACAGGTCTGCCTTGTTGGAAGGTGTTCGGGAATTGGAGCTACGAAGACTGTTGATGAAGCTTTAGTCGGTGTCGATGGGCCATTGACCATGCTCCCAGACGCGGATCTGCAGGCAGCTTGCGTGTTATGGAATGATACCTGCTCGGGGGATATGACCGCGGCGAGGAACTACTTCTTTGGCACCTTGAAAGAGTCCCTGAATGCGAACGGTTGCTTCACCAAACCCAAAGCCGATTGCACCAAGATCGAATCTCCAGCAAGAATGTCGGAATTTCTGGCCATTCAGGATTGGATGAGATCCCCACAATGTTTCTCTGGTCATGTCGGTTACAATTCAATGGTCGGGATGATGCGGCCAATACAAGACTCGGAGAACTGCTGTGGTATATGCGGACTTACAGCTGGGATTGTCGATGTCTATTACTGGCCAGTACTGAATGCGAACACATCTTGTTTAGATATCATTGGATCGGAAATATATCCGTTGACTTACGGTGCCACGATCGGGTCCCCTTCGGATGGATACATTGGCTGGAGTGATAAGAACGGCTTACTAACAAGCACTGTCCCGACGTACTGGGGTTGCACCACTATGACAGGTGGTCAGCTATCGTACTTGTCAACCGCCCTAATCACTCAGATAGACTTTGTAACATTCAAGCAATACATGGTCAATCCGTGGTCTGCTCCATCATGCGTTGGAAGCTCTTTGCCATATCCGAGGTCAAGCGGAGCTCTTGCTCCGAGGGCCTCAATCCACGCACGAGCTCATACTTTAGTCGTCCACAACGCTACGAGTCAAGGTGGCGGCTTACCAGCGTCAACTACTGTACTCAACGGTTTCACCTTGTAGGTCTTTGGCCGAAATCTTCCTTTGCGGGATCTCTAATCAAGGTTTAGTACTTCTCCATCAATCTATGCCAACTTTCAGAGTGTCTCAGGGCTCGATGAATGCGGCAGTCAGACAATATCCTCAACCATGCTCAGTTTTACCCCCGGCGAATTGTCATCGATTGAAGGGGGTTTCAGGTGCTCTACTTGTACTAGCCAGATTACAAAACCATTCGACGTTCGGGATCTGCCGTGCCCGCCCCAAAGTGTGATGGTCAGTAATGCTACTAAAGGGTGTAGCTAGCCTTCCTTGCGTCAATATATAGAGCGTCGTGAGCTGACAAATCGTCAGGAAGCCAATTGGTACAAGCCTGCGCCCGGTGAACCATATCGTCCCCTCATCGCTATGCCAGACCAGATCGCAAAAGTAAACGCTTTTTTTGGACGTTGTAGCAACGCCTTCTTCACTGGCTTTGACCCTCCAAAAACCTTACTGCCAGCAGCTGCGATGGTCCCGACAATCACCGCCGCCGATCCTAACGCAGCGACTTTAATGGCACCGATGCCGAGCGCTACTCAAGATCCGGGCGCACGTAAGACCGCTGGCGACGAAGGAACGAAACCTGCGGCTGGTGCCACCCTAGCGGTACAGGATCCGAAAGAAACAGCGAATTCGGTAACAGATCCAAAGCAAAGCGTACCTGCAATCGTGCCTCAATCTAAAGACCCTAAAGCATCTGAGGGTTCACCGGCTCTGCCAGGACTCAATCCTCATGATACCACCAGCAATCCCAAAGGAGACAGCGGAATGGATGGGAATCCTGGACAAGCATCGAGGCCCATTGCGAGCAGCGACATCTTTCAACATGACAGTGGTTCAAATGGAGATTCCAAACACCCTACGGCGACTAGCGGGTTTAATGGAGTTCCTGACCACAACAATGGCCCTAAAAAACCAGGCGACGCACCGCAGATTTCCGATCCCTCCAATGTTTCACCTTCCCAGATGTCTCAAATTGAGAACGCTTTGGCGCCTGGCGCTCAAGGGTCTCAAGCTGCGCCAGAGTCTTTTCAGGGAAATGACCACGGTTCAAATCAGCAGGCTTCTCCTTCTAAGGCCGTGCCGATATCACCAGACATTTTACAATCTGGCAATGCTCAGGCTTTGCCAAGCAACAAGTCACCTCAACAGGACAGTGCACCGCCGAGCATTGATCCTTCGAATCGGATTCTCATACCGCCAGCAACAACAATGTCCATATCTGACCATGTTATCGCCATTCATGCATCTGGCATCCAATTCGATGGCTCCCAAGTAGCATCTGATCAGGCACATGTGATGGTATCTAGCGTTATGGCGATGGATCCGAGCGCTGGCGTTGTCCTCAGCAGTTACGTCCTCAATATGCCGTCTCTAGTGGAACCTTCGAAGGCAGACATCCAGGGGTCCCCCAAATTCGAACCTACAATCATAGCCGGTGAATCGGCTCAGCGAGTCCCGGATGGTATATCCATCGCAGGCGCCACCTTGACCCCCGGAGCCCCACCTATAACTATTCAGGGCACGCCAGTAGCTGTGGGTTCGTCGGGCCTTATAATAGGTACTAGCACGATTCCTCTACTCACTGTACCTACAGAGCAGGCACTGCCTCCAAGTGCTGCTAGCCATGAGCCTACAACGATCATGGGCCAGGTAGCCCAGCCAGTCTCAAATGGCATTTCTATCGCGGGCGTCACTTTAGCCCCTGGAGCCCCGCCCGTCACCATTTCCGGCACGCCAGTATCTGTTGGCTCGTCCGGACTTGTAATCGGTAGCAGTACAGTACCTCTCGCAGCCGTGTTTCCGAAACAGATAATCTCCGATGCTCCGTCATATCAACCAACAACCATCAACGGGGAAAAAGCCCAATTGCTCTCCAACGGTGGCATATCCATCGCCGGCACCACTCTAACCGTAGGAGCGCCAGCCATCACCATTTCCGGTACCCCGGTATCAGTTGGCTCATCCAACTTCATCATCGGCTCTAGCACGATCCCTCTCGCCGAGGCATTCCAACCACAAGTCGCTCCTGACACTGCAGTATATCAACCCACCACGATAAACGGCCAAGAAGCACAACTCCTCCCGAACGGCGTCTCCATCGCCGGCACCCCAATCTCCATCGGCCCCTCCGGTCTCGCCCTAGGCACAGAATCCCCAATCCCCCTCCCAAACGCATTCCCAAAAATACTCGTCACAACCCTAGCAAACCAAGCCATCACCCTCCTCCCCACCGCCGCTCAACTCGCCGGCGTAACCCTAACCCCCGGATCACCCCCCCTCACCATCTCCGGCATCCCCCTCTCCGTCGCATCATTAGGCCCCAACTCCATCTCCCTCGTCGCCATACCACAAGATACAACAACAACGATAAAAACCAAACTCATAACCACCCTAGCCAACCAAGCCCTCACGGCCGCGCCAACGGGCGTAGAGGTCGCTGGCTCGCACCTGGCGCCTGGCGCTCCTGGTATTACGGTGGGTGGGACACTGGTGTCTCTCAACACGGCTGGGGAGTTGATCTTGGGCTCGCAAACGATCGCGCTGCAGAGCGAGAGTGGAGGCGGCTTGGGCGGGCTGATTATGGCGCCGTTTACGACGACGACAACAGCGCCGACGGGGACTGGGAGTGTGAATGGCGGTAAGCCGGTGGCGGGTAAAGCGGATAGTTTGCGAGGCTCTTCGTGGCTTAGTGGGATGAGTGCGCTGGTGGTTGTGGTTATAATATTGGGGTATCTGTCATAATTTGGGGACCGCCACATGACATGACATTCAATTCTTGATATATAATAGCTGACTTTCGGTGAAGGGCGTATACAGTGTACAAACATATACGCCGCAATCTATAGCGTCCATCAGTCAGGGAACCTTGCCTTGATGCCGCGTAAACATTGCCTGGCTTCTCGAATTTTCCTCTGATGATCTCCCGTCCTAGCATCATATCAGCACAGCTCTAACGTGATCATTATCTTACATAGACCAAGGAATCTGTATCCCCAAAGTACAAGAACAGGGTTCAGATACTAGAAAACCCCAACATCCTTCTATCTATCGACAAAAAAAAGTCGTATGGATCCCTCGGCCATCATAGTAATGGAAGAGATGGAAGATTGGATGCGACTATTACGATTGTCATTCGATGGTGGTGAGGAGTGGGTACGTTCCTAAGATGATGATGATGAGTTAATGATAGGTAACATAGCATCTACAAGAGCCCCTACCTATATAAAATCGTACTTGCTTGCTTGTAGATAATACTTAGAGGTCGGGATTGCATGCTGTTTGAAAGTAGAGATATTTTGGGTTTTGCGGATTGATGTAGGGATAGTATGGGGTATGCTGGAAAGATTCACTGTTACGACCACCTTTACTCAGCTTTCGTAGGTAGTCAGAGAGGAATTTCTCATTCTATCGCGCGGTGAAGTAGGGAAGAAAACTTATATATTTACGCAGTACTTGAAACGTGAATACTGAGATCGACAAATAAGTAGTTTGTACCACTGGCTTCTCGCCCGCTTCAGAAATAGTAAAGCGCAAACCGCCTCGACCCAGTATGCAAAATTGTTCCGAACAGACGTTATAGAACCCACTCATCACTTCGCCTCTAAGCGCTTGGACTTCGCTGCAACGTCAACGTCACACGGTCCAAGTATGGTATAGCCACCTTGCCACCAACGCGATAGTTCTTCTGACAATCGACATTCAAATCATCCGTCGCTTTCCCAAGTTTGGCGCAATCGGTGCACTGCTTTGCATGTCCGGTGGGTCCACACAGGAAAGCTGATACGCTGTTCGCGACCTGGACCACTGCGCACTCTTGACTCGGACTGGTGCAGCATTGGTCGGTGCCCGCCGTCGTGAGCTTGTTGGCCAGACGCTGGGTGTCGGAGAGGGTGTAGGTGACGGTATGGTCGCAGACGGGATTAGCCCGGGATTTCGGTTGGCTGGCCGCTGCGGCTGCAGGAGATGCGGTGCGGACGTCGTTGATATAGCCTGTGGGGGGAGGAACGAGGTTTGGTGCATCGCCTGCCTCGTAATCGTGGCAAGGTTTGTCGGAGCCGCTCCCTCCCGTAGGCTTCGAGCCTGTTGGTGGGTAGATGACCTTCCTCTTCGTGAAGTCTCCGGGGTCCACCTGCGTGATTTTCGCTACCTTCGAATTGGCCTTCAAGGCGTCGAATGCCGTACGCACCCACGTTGTTCTGCAAGCGATCTGTTGTCCGGGATTTGCGCCGTCGATGGTGAGGGGGAGAAGGAGGAACACTTCGCCCGAACTCCTGTCCGCGAACACCGTACTGAGATCATCGATGAATCGGCGATAGTAATCGCTGGTCCTTTTCAAATCGATCTCACCGTTGCCTTTCTTTAAGCTTTTAGGGTCGTCAAAACCGAGTGGGATCGTGAAGGAGGTGTCACCAACGACATGGAGTGACTCTGATATTCGAAAGTCGACAAGCTGTTTCGAGGTGGCGCCTCCTTTGGGTCCTAACAGAGTGTAGAAAAGACTTTTGTTTTTCTCTGTCGTTACACTTGGAGGAATGTCGGCCTTTTTCGGGTAGGGATAGTCGTCAGGGTAGGGTTGGTCGTCTCGTGCCAGTAGGTGGAACGGAGAACGGCTGCCATCTCTGAGAGATAACGCTGTGACCAATTCGATTGCAGCCAAGGTAAATGCTAGGAATGGGATGAAAGGGCCGCAAGGCCCTGTGCGGGCACGTTGCATGAAACGCATGATGGTCCTTGAGTGCAGTCCAGCACCAGGTTAGCAGAAGGAAGTATGATTGGAGAATCTCTATGGGAAAATACCAGGTAAATGTAGGCTTTGAAAGTGACGATGCGCATGGGAAGGCATTTGACCTCGATGACGCCGAGGTCTATATGGAAGTCGAAAGCTGCGCTTATCATACTCCACGTGTAATATGTCATCCCACAGTGATCTCAAACAAAGCACCGCCATAGCTGGTAGGAACATTTCCATTCGCAAGGGCGGAGAACTTGACAAGTGACAGCCTACCAAGCCTGTCTTGAAACAATCAATGTTCCTTTACGGCGGTCGAAGGCCAGTCCCAGATAAGTTCCTTTGACCATACTAAGCCAGTCATACCACATAGAGGCCACCACAACCTCTTGATCAAAAAAGAAGCACAGCAAGGAGATGACAGTTGAAACACCTCCCACCGGGGCTCATACTATACAACTCCTACTTATCAATCCCAACAGCATCATTTGAGATGCCTGTAGATCCTGACCTCAAGCAGTGAAGGATGGAACACGCACCGTTGAAACCATCTCGAAAAGCCCGCGGCGTGAAATTGCGTTGCTCGTTGCTCTGGGCTCACCCCTTTTTAGCTGGGGCGGCTATTAGGGCATAGCCTCCACTTGCCACGCTCTGGGGGCTCATCATAAGCAAGCAGCACACACGTACCTTCCCCTTCACGGAACGCGCTCTGTACAATGTTCAAGCAGTATAGGAACGCGAAGTGACCAGCTTCGGCTTCTCTCATGATGAATGGTGGTCCAACAAATAAAAATGCACATAACAAGTTGCTTCGCAATACTTTACCGATGTTTTCCTAGGGATGAGCATAGAAGGCGCTATGTAGCGTTAAAAGCAATTCATAATGCTGATCCGGTCACCTACAGCCATGCTAAGTTTCATACAACCGCCGCTAGCCACGGTGAGTGACAGCTTCGTGTAATGTCTTTCTTGTCGAAGTAATGATTGATAATAGATACTAAGAACGAACCAATCTGGTAGGACTAAAAGCTACGCCATTGGGTGAAGCTGTGAGACATACTTCTTACGAGCGTTTGCGAAGGATCAAACGTCTTCGCTGTTGTTGTTAGAGGTTGCACAGCCTGTGACTGGGATTTCCCGATGACATGCATCCTGGGTCTGGAAATCTCCGAGAACGTTGCTGATTGACAAAATTCGTTCCCTACGACGAGAACTCGCGTATCCTTTGACGCAACAGACTCTCGCATATGAGGTTGATGTGTTCCACGTTCTCTCAAGGAAGCGCAAATGTTATTCATAGGGAAAGGGACTGTGATCGTAGTACGGAGGTTCTGCAAGCGCTGATGGGAAGATAGGAACCGCCCTTAGACGCCCTCCGTTTAGGGTACGGCTCAGGAGAGACCCTGTGTGGCTAACGAGAGACCTCTTAACGACAGACCCCTTCCTATTATTGGTCCACCTAAAGATAGTACTTAGTAAATTTAATTAGTAAGCATAATTTTAGCTAACTAAGGTAGCTACTAAAAAGGAGGTCGCTATTATTTTATTATAATTATAAAGTTATATACCTTTAAAGACTAATAATAGTTATATATAAAGTAGTAAATATCTCGTATTAATAATTCTACTAAAGATATTAATAAATATAGTAGGTAATAATACCTTAAAGTAGTAGGAGCTATAAACGGAAGGAGTAGCTAATAGCTCTAACTACTTATATTAGCCCTAATATATATATCTTAGTTTATAATAATTAATAATAATATAACCTAATATAATATACCCTAGGCGAGCTATAATATAACGGAATCGTTATATTAATTTTTCCTAATAGGAGCCTAGCTTATAATCTCGTTAATTAGGGCTAATATAGTATAACGTAGACCTACTCGAGAAATAGCTAGCATGCTATCTTTAGTACCCTTACGCTAAGGAGATCGTAATTCTAGAGGTCTAGATACTATTAGCCCTAAGACGGCTTAATAACTATTTAACTAAATAGCTATCCTTAAGACTAAAGTAGTAGAGTCCTAACGCGATACTATTAGTATAGTATTATAAAGGGGAAGAGGGCTAATAGATCTATTAGGACTAGTTATAAGGCGTAGTATAGCCCTTTCTATATATATACCTATAATAGGAGCCGTAATAGCGGTAGTAGTAATAAGTTAGGACTATAAGAGAGTAAAATATAATAAACCCCTAATATTTACTAGCCCTCTAATAGACGTCCGTTTATAGATTATTAACTATAATAACTTCTTTAACCTATAGATTATTAAGGGCTCTAATACTTAAGTATCTACCGCGTATACCTACCTTAGATTTAAAATTAGAATAAGGACGTAACTTATAAGACTATTAGGCCTCTAAGAAACCTTTAAGGACTAGGATAAACTATAGGTATAGCTATTAGAGAATTGCTCTATTAGGGATATTAGATTAGATATAGAGTTAAAAATAGACTATATACGTATAAGAAATAGGGAGTTAATATAAAATTTTATTAATAGATTTAAGACCCTAGTAATAGACCTATTATAAAATAATTTAGTAATTTATTATACCTCTAGGAAAAAGCTATCGGCTGAAATCCTAGACTATATCTACTAGTTATAATAGTAACTACTAGACACGTTTATAAAATTTAAGACCGTAGTATAATAAGCCGAAAATTATATTAGAGTTAGGAAGCGGACCCTAGAAGACTATAAGGAGGTAGAATAAGGTTAATAGAAAAGGGTATAATTTACTAATAACTATCCTAATAAGGAAGGCGGAGGACGCTCTCCCTTACGTAATAAACTAAATAATATAAACTTTAAACTATTAGGGTTAAATAGTAAGAAGAGGGCTAATATCTATAATAACTATTAGAAGGCTTAAAGGGATTAAGGGATATATATATATTATAGGTAGAAGAAATATTAGGCTAAAGATTATACTAATAGACCTATTAACTACCCCTATCTAAAAAATAATCGCCCGTAATACCTAAGATAGCGTCGCGGGTTATACTAGTCTTAGAGGAGTACCTTATAACCTAGGAACTATCCCCTTTAAGGTAGGCGAGGCGTAACTTAGAGTATTAGTTATAAAGGTTATAATATACCCTTAAAAAGGAGTTCCTACGCCTTACCTTATTAGATATATTTAATAAGGCTTATAATAAGGACTATATCTTAATACTTATATAGATATAGAAAAACTATTCTAACTTATACTATTAATATATAAAATTAACCCTATAGGCCTTAATTAACTATAGAGTTATAGCGAATTTTATTAATTAGGACTAGGTCTAAATATTAGGCCTTACGCCCCTAAATACTAAAGTAGCTAGGGTATTTAATATAAATAGAAGGATAATTAGTCCTACCTTATTATAAGTACTATTTCGTATTAAAATAAGCGCCCTAGGTAGATACTACTCTTATTATACTTTTAGAGCTATTCTTATATAAGGTTATTAAATAATTCTAGGCCTACTATAGCTTTAATAAATTAATCCTATTATAGATTAAATTAAGGGAAGGGTTAGCGTATCTAATAATATTAGGGTATTAGATTAAATAGACTTTAATAATAAGGTAGAGGGAGAGACTATCTTCTTTACTATAATAGAATATCTATAATTTAGGACCCTAAGCTTATCGCAGCTTATTAGTTAGTTAATAAGTCCCTTAGATTCCTTTCCTAGACTAGCGCGAATATTAAAACTCTAATAATTCTTCCTATTCTACCTACCTACGTAATAATACTTTATAATATTTTCTATTTAAATAAAGTTATATAGCTTACTCTTAGCTATTTAACGCTTTAAAAATAAAGAAAATCGATACTATAGTTTAAAAGATATATAGGAATAAATAGATTTACCTACTAATATTAGTCTAACCGTCTAATATCTTAGCGTATCCCTACCGCCTAACTAATTTTTTCTTCCTACCTTATTTTTATTATTAAATACCTTACTATAAATATTATTCCTCCCCCTTATAATCTACGCCTTATAAGTTATACTAATTATCTTTAAAGTATATATTATCGCCCTTCCTATACTAAATATAGCTCCTCTAGCTCCCTACTAATACCTTCTAAGCGCGTAGCTCTTTCTAAGCTACACCCTAATACTACTAATAAGAGGGTTAAATCTTATAAGAGTAATAGTATAAGGCGTACTAGACGCCTAAGGAAGACTAATTTAGGTACCTAGGTTAGGTCTATTAACCTATTAGTAAGCCCTATAAATATTATATTAATAGAACCTTACCCTAGAGAAATACTATTAGGTACTCGCCCTTATAACTACCTTAATAACGGTATTACTCCCTAGTAGTATATAGCCCTCGCTAATATAACTATTTAAGTAGTTATTCCGCCTAGGAACCCTTAATAACCTACTCCCCCTATCTTTAAAGAGACCCCTTAAGAAATCGCTCCTCTACTACCTCCTAAATATTATCTAGATACGCGTCGCTAGTACGCCTTATAATAGGCTAATTAAGATAATAATACTAAGTACTAGCCCCCTATTTAATAAGGCTTATACTAGCGTTAGAGTAATATATATTAGGGGTAGATACTAGGTTAGAGATATTAAGTATATAAGGATCCCTAGATAGCGGGAGTTATAATACCCTACCTAGTTAATAAATTATTTAATATCCCTATAAATAGATATCTATACTATAACGTACTATTATAGAAAAATAAACGTAGTAACTTAGGGGATAGTTAATAGCTATACTATAATAGTAGGAAGAATAATTAGCTATCCCCTAACTAGTTATATAAGCTAGCTAATATAGACTTATTACCTAAGGGGCCTTAAAAGGAGGCGGAGCTTAGGGTATAATTTATTAATAAATTACTTAGTAACGTAGATAATATTATTATTAATAAATAGTTTATAAGAAGGAGGACTATATATAGTAAAGAATTTTTAGATAATATTATTAGTTATAATAATTATCTCTCCTTTATAAGTAAGGGTATAACTAATATTAATACCTATATTAATTAAACTACCTTCTAGATCTAGGGGTCTATTTATTATCTTATAAGTCCTCTTATTACTAATAACGGCCTTAGGCTAAAATTCGCCTAGATCTATATATTAGATAATATATAGGAGTAACTAGACGTTTACTATTAATATTTTAATAATTTAAATTAAGATACCCTTATATCCGCTTAGTATACCCTCTAGTCTATTAACTTATACGTCTAGGGGTTTAAATCCTACTATAACTACTTTAAGGAGGATAAATTATAATATCTTATTAATATTATAAGTATCTATATCTAATAGCTAAATCCTAAATAATAGGATAAGGATGCTTATAATTAACCTACCTTTATAGAAGTCGCATATATTATAATAACTCCTAATAACGCTATAAGAGGCCGGATTAAGTAGGATATTTATATTAAAACTATTAAGGGGGGCCTTATATTAATCCCTAATTAATATCCTTCTTATATAACCCTCTAATATCCGCTCCTATTTCTATTTAATAAATAGTCGTGGTATAACCGCCTCCTATTAGCCGGCTATTAGCTTCTAGGTAACTATCTACTATATATATTACGACGGAACTATATCGCTAGTATACTCGCCTAATATACCTTAATTAGTAGTAATAATAAACTAGAGTAGGAAGATAGTAGTAACCCTAAGTAGGAACTAGACTAGTATATTACTAGCGAGTATATACCTTAGGGTTATAGTAGGTCTTAGTAAGTAATAAGATAATAATTTTATATAAAATAGATATAGGTAAGACTATTTAATATATTTCCCTAGTTATTTTCTAGACCCTAATCTACTTAGTTATAAATAGTTCTAAATTATTTAGATATTAGTTAGGGGATAGTTAATATAATTTAAATAATTAGCTAATTAATATTTAGATCCGGCGTAATTTCTTTAATTATACTATTAATAGTAGATATCTATTAAGCTATTAAGCTACTAATATCTAGATATTAATAGAGCTTAATAATCTAAATTAGTATTATTAGAATTAATAGACTATTTAAGCGGACTACTACTCTAGCCTAATAGATAGGCTTAGTACTAATCTAGATATCTCGCTTAAAGATATTAGTAGTAAGGTAACTATCCTCCTATTAATAATACTAGGAAGCCTACGTACTATAAAAGCGAGAATATAAGACGCTATAATAATAGTCTAAAAAAGGGGTAAACCTAAATTTTTTATTACCTTTATATATAATCCTAAGTAGCCTAATATTTAGAGCTTACTAGTATCTAGTTAGATATTAGAGTACTATTATAATCTAATTACTTATATCTTTAATTAGAAGCTCTAGGAGCTAATAAAAGACCTCCTTAAGTAATATATCCTTAATATTTATATAGCCTACTATTATATTATTAAGTTTTAGAAGTAAGGTCTTCTATATACTTATATTCTCCTTATTATACAGGAAGAGGATTAGATCTAGATAGTTAGCGACGTTAATAGCGTTATTTAAGTATTTATCCCCCCTTTATAATAGGGTAATACGCTGTGTAAGTTAGTCCTATAATATATAGTTTATAATCGCTATACTAGCATCCCTAGTAATAGATATTTTAGTTAGGAGAAGAATTATTATAATAAGGCTTTTCTAAAGGATTTTTACTAAGAGATATCTTTTATACTTAATAGGAGTTATCCTTTCTATAAATATCTAGTCGGCCCCCCTAAACCTAATTCCTCTATTAATAATAGATAGGTTATCCCTTATAACCCGTACCTATTAAAGAAATATAGTACCTATATTAATATTAAGATCTACGGCTCTATTAAGTCTATTTTCTATCTATATAAATACGTTTATAAGGGACCTAATTAGGCTAATATCTCCCTTACTAGGAATTATACGCGTAATAATAATAACCCCGCTCCTAACAGCTAGCCGTAATAGTAAGGGGAGTTAATAGATAAGATTACGGAGTTCTAGTTAGCCTATTAAATTAGGTCTATTAAGGCTATTTAGAAGATACTCTTATTTAATATAGGTATTATAAAGCCTTATATAGAGCGTTTATAGATCTACCTCCCTAATTAATAGTATACCCTTTTTAAGCTAGTTAATAACTACGCTACTAATAAGGCTACTAAATAAAAGCTAGTAGATAGTAATAAGCTCCGTAGAACTATATTAATAGAGTTTTTTAATATAAACCGTCTTGCTAAGGAAGCTTATAATAATAGTTAGCTATTACCTTTTATAAAATAGAACGGGAAACGTCCTACTATTATAAGGGATCTACTTAACTATCTATACGCGGATTTTCCTAAAGTCTTCATATAGAATAAAAGAAATAAATATTAGAAAATATATAAAAGAGGTAAGACTCTTAGGCGTATTAATTTTATTAGTCCTAAAATTAAGGATCTCTACTATTACTAACTACTCCTCTATTATATTAAGGGGGCTATATTATTTAATAACCTCTAGATAGTAGATAGCTAGCTAATAGGATAGAAGGAGGCCTACGTAGAGCTTAGGTTAACTAAAAATAATAGATATACTAATAAGATCCTTAATAAGGGAAAGGATTTTTAGGGAGGCTATAAGCTATATAGTCTTTTTATATTAGTATTAGTTAAACTCTAACCTACTAACGCCCTTATATTATAGAATAAGTATAAGGAGTATATCTTAAATAACTACTTATACCTCCTACGATAAGATTTTTTAATACTTTAAATACTAGATAATTATTATAAGTAATAGCTATTTATAGAATAGTACGCCCTTTACCTAATTAATAGCTAATTAGAATATTAATTAACCCCTAAATATACTAAGGATCTAACCTAATATAGCCTACCTATTCTAACTATCCTATTTAATAATTTTAACGATATTCTAAATAGACTTTTACGGGAAGAAATATCTTATTAAATTACCCCTAATAAGGCCGAGGTCTTATAAAATAGGCTAAATACTAATTAATACTACGCTACTAATTAGATTATTACCGCTATTAACGTTAATACTAATAATAAATTTAATACTCTAGGTATACTATTCTTCCTTAATAGTACTAGGGGGACTAGTAAGATAATAGTTTAAAATACTATTATAGAAAGGCTATATTCCTAATAAAAGGTTACTCTAGTAGTAGCGTCTTCTAATATTATATTAATACTACTATAGGGAGGTTAAACTACTTACTTATAGTTTAAGATACCCCTAGACTCTAATACTACCTCCTTATATAGGATTAAGAAGGGGACTAATCTTACTAAGCTAATTAAGCGAGCTTATATTATCTTTTAGGATAAGTCTCTTATATAGAGTTAATATAATATAGAAGCTATTAGTTATAGCCTTTAGGATATCTATAATAACGACTAGGCTTATTTTAGGGGTAAGGTAGTCTACTTTTATAGGGACTTCTAATAAATACTCCTAGTTATTCTAGGAGGATCTAGTAGCTAGGTTATTAAGGTATATCTTTAAAAGGCCTATTTCTAGAATAAGGTTATACGTTTAAATCTTACTATTAATAAGTAACTTAATAATCCTAACCTAATAGACGCTACCCGTTATAAAATAGGACTATTTATAAGTAATCTCCTCGCTATTAATAATAGTATTAATATCCGGAAAAGCCCTACTACTAATAAAGACGTATTATATTAGAAATATAGTTATACCCTAGGAAACGCTATTAATAATTTAGTTAAGAATATCTATACTAATATTAGGATAAATATCTCTTAGAGGGTTTATCTATTAGAACGGGCTATTCTTACTATTACTAATAAAGATATTACTAGTATTAATACTAAGATAATATTACGTATCCCTAGTAATATAATAATATACTAGAGTATTAATTATACTATATTAGAAGAAGATAATAAACTCTTCCCCCCTAAGTACTTTTATAGGTTTTATAAACCCTCCCTACTATCTTATAAGCTATATATTAAGCTAGGCGTACTAGTTATACTACTAAGGAACCTTGATCCGCTACGTCTATATAATAGGATTTAACTACGGGTAATAAGATATAGTAAGTATATCTTTAAGGGGGAGATTATAGGCGGTACTTATAATAGCGAGAAGGTAATACTATTTAAGATACTATTATAGTCTAAAGAAAATAATAGGCGGATTCCTACCCCCTTTATCCGTAAGTAGTATCCTATTTAACTAGTATTTATTATAACTATTAATAAATTATAAGGCTAATTAATAAAGTACGTAGGTATTAACTTATAGACTAGGCCTACTTTTAATTATAATTAGCTATACGTAGCTCTATTACGGGTAATAAGATAGGGAAACCTTTATATTATTAGGCCTAAAACTCCTAAATATATATCTAGCTGAATAATAAGAAACGTTATATATAAGTAGGTACTATTAGATAATAGGTAGACTACCCCTAATATATTAGTCGTGACTTACTATTAATGCCTAGATCCTATTAATAGCTACTTAATAGCTTATAAGAATATTAATTATAATATTAGAAGTATAAAAATAGCCTAATACTATACTTAATTATATAGTTATATCTTTATATTAGACTATAATATTAGACTTTCTAATAATAAAAATAAGCTATTCTACTATTTAGTTTATTAAATACTACTAGTTAAACTTTAGAGGGCCGGATAAATACTAGGCTGTATAAACTCTTATATCTAATAGATTCCTCTATATTAACGTAATAAATTTAATATAACTATTAATAGTTATTATAAGAGTATAAAAGATATATTATAATATAAGGGGTATAATAATTTAAGAATTACGTTAAATAGTCTAGTAGCGTAGAAGTTATTAGTAGAATAGAATATTACTATACTAGATATCCTATAGTTAGTTAGGTACTTAGTAGATAGTATTAGTCTTTTAACGCTTCTATCTTAATAATAACGACGTCTTTTCCTAATAATAACTAATATAATAAGTCGTCTAATAACGGTATACTTAGTTATACCCTATTAGTCCTAAATAGTAACGTTATAATAGAGTTATAACGTAGGTAGGCCTAATAACTATTTATTAATACTCTAATACTAGGTAACTATCGTAAATAATCCCTTAAATCTAAAATTAATGTTTTTAGTAATATTTACCCTATATCTCCTATAATACTTAAGGGGGGTCTTAGTATCTATAAAAGTTCGTATAAATATCTATAATATTTAGACTTAAATTTACCTTATAACTATTATTACTTACTAATAAATAAAAGAATTATACTTTTAAATATACTTTTCCTAAGTAAAAATCTTGAATTTTTACAGGTATTTTCTAGTCTATATATATTACTCGACGACTAATAAAGCTAACCTATTACCCCTAAAAGTCCTACTAGCGAAGTACTTAGAATACTTAGACGTTTTTAATAAGGAGGTAGGAAGTAAGTTACTACCCTATTATAGTAAACTTAATTATACTATTAACCTTTAACTAGGAACTATACTACCTTTTAGCCTACTTTATAACCTATTAGAGACTAAGTTAGGTGTCTTAAAGGTATATATTAAATAGAATCTTAAATTAGGCTTTATTAGACGCTTAAAATTAATAGCTAGGGTACTAATCCTATTTATAAAGAAGAAGGATAGAGGATTACGCCTTTATATAGATTACTAAGGCCTTAATATAATAATAGTAAGAGATTAATTTCTAATCCCTTTAGTCTTAAATATTCTAGACCGACTAAGAAGAGCTAAAATATATATAAAAATTAACCTACGAGGGGCTTATAACCTAATTCAGGTAAAAGAAGGCGATAAATAGAAAATAGCTTTCCGTACTTATTATAAGCTATTTAAATACTACGTTATATCTTTTAGACTAGCTAACGCCCCCTTAATATTTTAGTCGTATATTAATAAGGCGCTATTATACCTTATAGATATTATAGTTATTATATACCTCGATGACATCCTTATCTACTCTAATAATCCTACTAACTATAACTATTATATTAAGGAAGTTTTAATAGTATTAAGAAAGTATAGTCTATTTACTAAGCTAGAAAAACACGAATTTAGTATTAATACTATAGAATTCCTAGGGTTTATTATTAGCCCTAAGGGTATTATAATAGACCTAATATAAGTCTTAACTATTATAGATTAGCCTACTCCTATTACTATAAAGTAAGTCTAATCCTTCTTAGGATTTTATAACTTCTATTATTAATTTATTAAGGAATATAACTAAATTATAAGGGAACTAATAGAGCTAATAAAGCTAACGGTTACTTTTTAGTAGTTATAATAGGCTAAATTAGCGTTTAGAGAGCTTAAAGAGGCGTTTACTAAGGTACTACTACTAATATATTATAATCCTAACCTACCTTTATAAATAGAAATAGACGTAAGTATATATATACTATTAGGGGTATATTCTTAAAGGAAGGATAATACTTATACCTATCTAATTACCTTCTATAACCGTAAATTTAATCTAGCTAAAATAAATTATAGTACCCTAGATTAGGAATTATTAGCTATTATTATATCCTTTTAAGTATAATAGAAATACCTTAAAGGAGCCTAATACTATATTATAATTATTATAGACTACTATAACCTTAAATTATTCCTTACTACTAAGACGCTAAGTTAATACTAGGCCTATTAGGCGGAGTTTCTTTTAGCGTTTAACTTTAAAATCTAATACTAGCCTAGGAAGAGGAACCCCGCTAATATACCCTTATATAGGGCTAATTATAATAAGCCTAATACTACTTATACTATAGTCCCTTTCTTTAAGTTAGTACTTATAATTATTAAAGAAGGGCGGGATACGGCCTACTAGGTAATAATAGACCTAGAAGTAGTAGAATAGGAAGATAACTAGATTAAGAAGCTCTTATAAACTATCCTTAAAGAAATCTTAGAAAAACTTAAGACTAATATTAAAGCTATTAGAGCTAAAGGATTAAGCTATAAATAGCTATTAGCCCTTTTATATTTTTAAGGTAATTATTTTTATATACCTAAGGATATAGATCTAAAGGTCTGTATTATACGAAATTTCTATAATTCCCTAATAGTAGGCTACCTTAGTCGCGATTAGACTATTTTAACTATCCGCCGTTAATTCTACTAGCTATTACTAAGCTACGACGTAGGCGATTATATAAGAATATATAATACCTACTAAAGAACTAAAGCTTTAAAATACCTATTATATAAGGAATTAGCACCTATTCTAATTCCTAATATACTATAAAGGTCTATTATAGTAGATTTTATTACGGATCTCCTAAATAGTAAAAGCCCCGTTAATAATATCTCTTATAACTATATTATAGTAGTAATAGACTATTTTAGTAAGATATATTACTATATTATATATTATAAATCTATAACCTCTTATTATAACTGTAATTATTAATATAGTAAAGTAGTAGAAAAGGTTATAGAGAAGGGAAGCTTCTCGTAGGCCTAAGACGTACCTGTAGAAGGCTTCCGCTCTCTATACTACTAGCTATATAGCGATAATTATAATAGATACTAGTAAATAAATAATACTATTATCCTAATAGCTATAATAAAATATTAGTAAAGCCTAAATAAGGCCTTTTATACTATAGCTAATTAATTACTATTAATATTATTAAACTCTATTACTAAGTCAATAGTATTTATTACTAGTTCCTTTTCTAATATCTAGTAGTCTTCCTTAGGGCTATAATTCTTCTACCTAACGAGGTATTTAGTAGCCTATCTATAGCTACGACGTATCTGTCTCTTATTAATTAACTTCTTAATTTCCTATTCCTCCTTATCCTACCCCTTAATAACGACCGGTATAGCTAGGCGGCGACGTTAGTACGGGTTATCCGCGGGGTCTATAGTAGGCTCTAGATAGGTAATTAATATAACGTTATAGATTCTTATATTTTTAGGAAGGGCGAGTTCGTAGGCTAAGCGACTAACCCGTCTAATTATATAAAATAGGTTAACTAATTATTAACCTATTTTCTTAGATAAGATAGCTAGAATATAGTAACCCTAGTATAGTTGTAAGTATACTAAATCTCCTACTTTAAAGTATATTAGAGTATAGTAAGAATTATAGTAGTCTTTTATTTTTATAGCTATAAAGGTAATAGTATCCTTCGCGTTAATATACAAAGGCCTATAATTAGTTATAATTTAGCTGGGATGTACTAGTATAGCTAAGGCTTTATTAACAAGGGCCTAGAATACCTAGCTAAGATAGTCGAGGTATTCTTCTAGAGATCTTAAAAAGATAATAATATCGTTAACGTATATATAATAGAAATACTAAAACGGCCGGAGAATTCTATCTATTATACGCTATATATAGGCTAGGGAGTTATAGTATCTTATAACTAGGACGTTAAATAACTCTTAGCCTTAATAACTAGCTACTATAAGATAATAATAATATAACTTATTAATAGACTATTAATAAAAGAAACTTACCGCGTTAATAGTACTAATATAAGTAGTACCTTTTAATAGAGCTAATATCTCAGCTTATAATAGGATAGGATATATATCTAGTATTATAATTTTATTTAAGGCCCTAATATCTACTATTATACGGCCTTTATAAAGGCCGTCTACGGATTACTTCTAGACTATAAAATATAGGAATAAAAATAGGGTTAACTCTATTATCTAGTCTATTCTATCCTATTTATATAGCTTATTAAATTTATTATTAATAACTTCTTTATCTACCTTCTCTAGGGGATAAACCCTAGCCTAGCCGGGTTTATAGATTTCTAGCTAGTTATCTACGAGCGGGATATCTATCTATTAAGACTCTAGGATATATGCTATAGTCCTAGTATCTTACTATAGGTTCGGGTACTTATTAACGACGTCCCCTAATAAGGCCCTTAATTAGGGGGAGCCGTAGACCGTTACACTTAAAGGGTAAGTAGATTCTATCTCCGGGGCCGTAGTAGTAGGTACCGTTACTATAAATACTATAGTAGTAGTAATAAGACGTCGGAGATTAATTTTAACCTAGTTAGCTACCTTAGCCCTTTTAGGGGGCCTAGTAGCGAGGTCGTTATAAAAGGCTTCTATAAGGAAATAGCCTAGAGTATTATATTTAGTAACCTAGCTAAGTTTTATATTCTTAGCTAACTTAATTTTACTATTAGTATTATTTCTAATAAAGATATATAATATACCGCAGTTAATAACGTAGGCGTAGACGGAAAGATTATCTAGCTTATCTAGCTTAAAGATTAAGTCTCGATCCTTTAGAAGATCGAGCGACTAATAATAAGGACTAGTAATCTAAACTTACTTATTAGAGTAAGGGCTAATAATAATATTAGCCTAACTAAATACTATAATATTAATACGAGTTCCCTTACTAGAGACTTTAATAGGGACTTTAAGGTTTTAATAAGAACGGATTATTATTAAATTCCTATTAAGGTCGATAATAATACCCTTAGATTTAAGAATATTAACCCTAATTAAGGCCTTTACTAAAAGATTATTAACTACGTATAATTCCCTCTTAATAAAAGTAGTACTATTATTACTAGGAATATATATTAGTAGCTTAGTATATTTATTAGCATTATACTTCTTACTTCTAATACCTCTTACCTTTATAAGCGTTAGTATTTTAGAGATTTTAGCTTATAAGGACTACTTTAATAGGAAAGTCCTATCTATTAGACTTATCGTATAACCTATATCTATATAAAGCTTATAAAGCGGGCGGCTAATATCTAGGATAAATTTAAACTAAGTTGTAATAAAATAATATCCCTTAAAGGTATATCCTCCTAAAGTAGTCTGTTTAGAAGTACTCTAAATAATAGTCTACGGCCTCAGCCTCCTTAGATAACGTTATAGTAGCTATTAAGGCCCTTATTTCATAGTAAATACTATGACGGATATAGCTATATAAAGTATTATTAGACGGGAACGTCCTAGAATATTTCTAATAACTAAAGGCTTTATTAGATAGCTAGATTATTAGGAAATAGGTTTTAATAGTATTATCATCTTAATAACTCTTAGGATCTTAACTATATTCCTAAGAATTATCTAGGTATTAGCCTAGACTAGGGTTAGTCTAGTTTATAAACTAGTAGTATTTATCCTTATAAGTATTATAAGTTACCTACTTATTATAAGGCTCTTCCTAAGGATTTCTATCCTTAATAGTAGCCTAATACGTACGAGGCTATTACTATACCTAATTATACGGCTTATATAAGCGATTACCGTTTAAAGCGTTTAGTAGACAGCCTTAACCTAGGTTACAGTTCTAGTATTAACTCTACCTAGGTGACGCGTTTCTATTTATAATCTATAGGGGTTATTAAGGACTAGCGATTTATACCTACTAGGGGTTATTATTAAAGTTGCCTTAATAGTTTCTATACGGTATGAATAGTATAAATAGTTAGGTAACTAGATTCTAATTATTATAGTTTAGCCTTAGAGCCCTACTACTATAATTAAAACTATTACCGCCGAATTAGTAAGGAGGATTATTTAAATAAGAAGTATACTAACCTAATTAAGGATCTCGTCGATTATTATAACAACTATCCTACTTTATCTTAAAGCCTTTCTTAATAAGGCCCTTATTTTTATAAATATTAAACTAAGTATCCTTCCTATATCTAAGTTCTTTAAGGAGGCCCTTAATTATTAATTCCTTAGTTAGTAATAATAGATCCTAACGTAATTATCCGTCTATATATTTAAATGCTAGGAGGACTTAGGCTTACTCTATAGTAGTAATATTAGCATTTTTACTATTTAGGATAATACTAGAGATATAGTTAGCTAGATCCTATTAATTTTAAGCGTCCTTTACCGTATAGCGGATATTTTCTAGTAGACTTAGCGACTTACTAGGAGAGTCCTGAAAATATTCCTATAGAGCTATATATTATTTAATAATACTAGTAGGGTTATTTTATAGCCTAATACAGGTAGTACGTGATAATTAGTTATTAAACTAATTATTAGCTTTCCTAAGTAGATACGAGTCTAGATTTAACTATATAAGAGTTAGATCTATAGTAGTAGCTTTTACTTTAACTCTATTAGTAAAGCTAAAAATATTATAATAGATATTATAGCTATCTTTAACTTTAATTAGGGGTATATTAGGATCTAGATTAAAATACCTAATATCCTAGGGCCTAAACTAAGGGGTAGTAACTATAGGAGCTAGGGCTATAACTATTATAGGCTAATAAGTCTAACGACCCCCTACCCTAGTATTTATACTCTAGAAAAAGGTAGATATTATATTAAACTATTTAAGCGTAAAGCCTCTAATAGGTAAACTCGCCTAGCTAGCCTAGCTATTACTATTACTATTATTATTTCCCCTATTATCCGCTATATATAAAGGCTCTAGCGGATTAGGAAGTTCTAGTCCTATTAGGCGATTATAGATAGCCTCTTCTACTAAGGTTACTCTTATACCTGCTAAGGATAGAATAGACTCCGTTAGTATTAGTATTAGTAAAGTCGACCTTAGTAGTAAACGGATTAAGGTCCCTATTAGGGAGGTAGGTACTAAAGGAGGCTATTATAGATAGTACCTTATAGATAAGGTAGCTTTCTTAAAATAATAATTTACTACGCGGAACTAACTCTTATTAATAGCTTAATTAGAAGGCTAGGATATTTTATATATATTAAAGAGTCTAATAGGCTCTAAAGATAAAGATCTAGCACGGTACTATTATTCTTATAAGGAATTAGTAATACGGTTAGTCTAAGGAGGTCTAAGATTCCCGTTAATAATAAGTACTATTAGGAAATAGCTAATATTATTAATAATAATAGTAAACTTATACCTAGTATTAATAAAGTCATGTAATTAAAAAGTAAGAATAAAGGTTTTCCTATTAGTAGCTAGGATAAGCGGTAAGTAGTAAGTAGGGAAATATCTAAGAAATATCTAAATTTACATAGTAAAATACTAAGGTTTCTCTAAAAATCCTAATAATCTAATGAAATCCTAATATTATTAGGAGCCGGTAATATATAATAGATAAGGCCCTTATTAATTATAATTTTTAAGGAGACTTCCGTAGTTATTATTAGTTATAGAAGGCTTCTTTAGCTAGCCTAAATAAGCATTAAATAGAATAGCGTACGGAAGACTTATAAGGACTTATACCCTAAGGCTAGTACTATAATAGCTAGTACTATAGATAGCTAGTACTATAATAGCTAGTAGACTATATACGGCTTATTAGTAGTTAATAGTACTAATAGTAGCTAATTTAGTATTACTACTATATATTATAACTGCAATCATTAATATAGTAAAGTAGTAGAAAAGGTTATAGAGAAGGGAAGCTTCTCGTAGGCTTAAGACGTGCCTGCGGAAGGCTTCCGCTCTCTACGCTACTAGCTATATAGCGATAATCGTAATACCTCTAAATTATTCGTAGTATTATTCCTATAAGACGTATTTTAGCTATATAGTATACCTAATACGATTATTAGCGACTAGGATACCCTCTTTACCTTACACTTTTAGTAAACTCTTACGAAAGCCCTTAGTATAGATTATAGGCTTTTAACGGCGTATTATTAATAAATAGACGGCCTAATAGAGCGGTAAAATTAAGTTATTAAATAATACTTATAAGTCTTTATAAATTACTAGTAGGATAACTAGGTTACTCTACTTAATCTTAGGGAATATACCTATAATAATAGTATCTATAGTACTATATATTAAAGCCTATTCTTTATTTCTAGTAGTAGAGAGCCTAAACTATTCTAGTTAGTAGACGCTCCTAGCTATATTAGCCCTAGTATAACTACCTAGGAAATAGTAAAAGAACTAGAATACCTTAATATAATCCTTAAGGAAGAGCTTATTATAGCCTAAAATACCTAGGCTTAGTATTATAATAAGGGGAGAAAGCTCCTAACCCTCTAACTAGGAGACCGCGTTATATTATATAGTATAAATATCTTATTATAAAGGCCTTATAAAAAGCTAGACTATAAAAAAGTTAGCCCCTTTCTAGTAGTAGAAGCTATTATACCTAATATTTTATATATATCTAATAGAACCCTATTATATTAATATAATTAAAGGCTATATTACGCTACTACTACCCTTAATTAGCGAAATTATAGAGTATAGTAATAAGAGAGAGTATAAAGTAGATAAGATCCTAGACTCTAGACTCTACTATTATAAACTATAATATCTCGTAGCCTAGAAGGGGTATAAACTAGAGGAAAATTTATAGGAGTTAGCGAAGGATATATAAAATATATTAGACCTAGTTTAGTAATTCTATTAAAAGTATCCTTTTAAAGTATTATTATAATAGTATAGGTATAGAGCCTTAGAGGTATAAAGCTACTATTTAGACCTTTTAAGTTATTTTAGAATAGGTATAGGTATAAGGCTATTTCTTATATATTTAGGAAGCGTAGAGCTATTATAATATATAGTTTTAGGGTATAAAGCTATTTCTTATATATTTATAGTATAGAGCTATTATAATTATATAGTTTTAAGGTATAAAGCTATCTTATAAAAAATAAACTATTTAGCCTAGGCTATTAAGTTTATATAGTAGTAATAAGCCTATTAACTAGAATTAGGTTAGCGCTTTATACTCTACGGGATTTACTACTTTATACTCTTATAAATCTCTAACTTAATTATATCCTCCCTTAGCTTAATAGTCTATTAGCTCTATATTACTACTTAAGATAATAAACTCTATAAAGCCCTATATAATTTAAGCTTATATTAGGCCTATAAAACTAAGGAAGGTCTTATTAGTACTATTATTATATCGCGGAATTCTAATTATTAGATACTTAGCGAGGCTATTAATATTATAAATTAAGTACTCTAAGAGGCCTACTACGGCTATAGATTAGAAGATAAATTATACTTAGAGTACCTATTTTTTAACCCTATAATAGAGGATATTAACTATCTATTAGAGGTCCTTACTCTTAATAGTATTATAAGTAGATCTAGCAGGGATATATTACTTAAATACGTGAAGCTATTAGACTCTATTATAAGTATTATTATTCTTAAAGCTATTCCTATTACTAGCGTTAAGGCCTAGTAGCCTCTAGATTTTAATATTATAGGATTTACTATCTTAGAGCTTCTAAGGATTTATTAAGGTAATATATTTAGTATTAAGTTTAATAATAGGTATAGTATATTTAGCTAGTTTAATAAGGATAAATACTATATATATATTCTTTATAGTTAGGAAGACTATAACCTAGAAATATATTATACTACTACCTTATAGTAATTAAACTTAAAGGCCGCTAAAGCCTAAGCTAAAGGATTAACTACCGCTAGAGCTAGCTCTCTTAGGCCTAAGTTATCTCCTAGGCCTCTATAAAGCTCTAGTATACCTATCCTACGTTAATCGTACTTTACCTAGGGATTAGCTATAAATTCTATAAAGGGTAAAGTACCCCTATTAGTACCCTTATACTTAAAACTTTTTCCTAACCTCCTAGATAAATTTAGCTACGCGCCTCGCTAGCTATTAGATATAAAGGCTAGTAAATCTAGAGAGATTTATATAAGCGGTATTACTAGTCCTATCTAACCTTATAACTATAATATAATAGAAATACCTCGTAGCCGCGATATAATAGAAATAGAGGCTACGCCTCCCCTAATACCTAATACTAGGAATCTTTAAGGGGCCTTTACTAATCTAATTAGGTAATATATTTATATAGTTACTATTATAAAGCGCCTAGATAGTACCCTACTTATTTAAGTAGATATAATAGTACTTGCTAGAAAGGCTATTAATGATATTATACCCTTAGTTAGAGCTATTATTATAAAGGATAAGAGAGCCTTTAATATAGCTAAAAGTAGTATTACCCCTAGAATATATTAAATACTTTATTAGGGTAATAAAGTCTTAAAGACCTTATAAGCTAAGGTAAAATAAATCCGCGATAAGGCTAGATAGCTAACTACTCCTATTATAACCTATTATTTAGATCTTAGTTATATTATAGACTATAAAGGCCCGCCTTATTATAATACCCTAGATATACTCCTATAATATATTAAATTAGGTTATACTACGACTAATCCACTTATATAGTTTATTAAAGAATAACCCGCTCCGATAAAGCCGGAAGACTTAGGGGCTGAAGATTAGGACTTAGAGTAGGACATTAATGGGGGACTTAGAGGCTGACGATAAGGTATTAGGCCTCATAGGGGCTATAAGGCATAAGGGGGGGGACTGTAAACGGAAGGAGTAGCTAACAGCTCTAACTGCTTATATCAGCCCCGACATATATATCTTAGTCTACAAGAATCAACAATGATATGACCTGATACAATGTGCCCTGGGCGAGCTATAACATGACGGAACCGTTACAGGAGCGCTATAGCGCTAAGTCAATATAAGTCCCCCGTAACAGCGACAGTAAGTAACAGCGATAGCGATAGCGACAGCAATTACATACGGAATAAGCATACTAGATATATTAATTAATACCTCTATTACTACGTAGATCTATGTACATCGCGTGTGCATTGCGCACATCATTTCAAGGGGTCTTTCCGAGGGGTCTCTCGTTAGCCATGCGGGGTCTGTCCAGAGCCGGACCCTCGGTTTAGCGCCCACTCGACTCTGTGGGGGGGGGAGGCGCATTATCCGAGCTGAGTCCTCTTACGCTTCATAGTCGATTAACCCTGAGACCATATCACGCCAGCCACAGAACATGTAGGGTTCGGCGCTTTTCCGTGGGATGCAGGATGTGGGATCGAACAATGCACAGCCTGTATTTGCCCAAGAATCTGACACTCCCGATCTCGCCTATTCTATCACCATCCCAGGCTACCGGACGTTGAGACAATTGACAATCAGCAAGGCATAGCTCACCCAAGCTATACGCCTCGCGGCAACGCAAGGCGTATCTGTCCTCACGTGTACCCACTGACGCAACAATATCAATATTGCCACGAAGGCAAGATCTAGCCCGACACTTCGCAAGAACACTAGCTCAGGCACCCTATGAGAATTCCTTCTAGTTCTATACGGGCTTTGCCCGCATGACAGAGGTTGGCGGCCACCCAACGCCATCTCTAATGTCCTCTCCCTCCTCCCCAACCGCCCTCCTCGCTCCCATCTCAAACAACGACCTCCCAGCCCTAATCTCTGCGATACGAGAATATGGCTCTCCAAGCCTCCAACTCTTGAACGACCTCCTCGCCCACGCCATCGACCACAACGCCATAACCACAATCCCCTACCTAATCTCCCTCGGCGCCTCTCCCCTATCAGATCCCCCATTCTCCGCCCTCTACGCCCCCACCGCCTTCCCCTCTTTTCAACACCTGATCCTTACCGGGGCGCTAGATATAAACCTCGACCTCGACCCCCTGGGCACTTTCCTAATCCTAGCCGTCATGGGAAACAAACGGTCGCATGTTGTATGGTGTCTTGAGCATGGCGCCGATGCCAATCAAGGAACTTTTGCATCCCGATGGTCGCCGCTCGCTGCGGCGGCGGAGTATGAAGCTGATGTCGGTATGTTGGAGTCCTTGATTGGAGGGGGGGCGCATGTGGATGGTAGTGATGCGTTGCATACTGCGGCTGAGAAGGGAAGGGGGGATATGGTGGGTTTTTTGTTGGGCAGGGGGGCGGACGTTAACGGTGTTGGATTTGAGTATTGTGTTAGTGATAGTAAGTCTGGTGAGGCGGGTACAGCGTTGCATTTTGCTGTTGACGGGGGCAGTGTTGGGGTTGCGAGAGTGCTGGTTGAGAAGGGCGCGGATGTCAGGATACGGGACGTCAGGGGCCGTACTGCGATGGAGAGGGCGAGGGAGAAGGGGATGGATGGTGTTAGGCTGTATCTTGAGGAGTTGAGTAGGGAGGGTTAGGGGAGCAATTCTTCGAATACAATAATAGAGCTAAAGTGCAGATTTCTTAGATACATAAGTAATGGGAGTCGAGACTCAATAAGACATACGCTATCACTGCCGAAGCATAGCTTTCGCTGCCTTCATCTCCTCGTCCGAAGGCATGTTCACGACCATCAGGTATAAGATATTCTATACAACGAATCAGCTGAGTTTCTCTCCTTTACCTGGGTTCTAATGACAGAGGAGTGCCATTGGGCTACATATGATAATGATCAGGAAGGAGGCGGAAACGAACCTTCTTCAGTAATTTCCTGTACACGCCAATAGGAGTCGAAACGATTCCGTCTCTCCCACCATGACCCCTGCGGCCTTCCCGTCCCCTTCTACGTCTATGATGTCGACTGTGGTGGTCGTCATCGTGCTGTGTATTGTGCTGGCTATGAGGATTGGCATCAGGGAGGCTTGTCTCCGAATTTTGGGGCCATTTCGAGCCCTGAGCTTCCCCACGGACAGCTTGGCCAACGACGGAGCTTATGCCTCCGATTAGTCCGCGAGAACCCGGATTTGGTATCAATTTTCCGCCGGATACGAAAGAGATCAATGAGCCGCTTGCGGCGGGATGGTTTGGATCTGCATAGCGAGAATTGAATTTTTCTTGAGGGACTTGAGCCAAGACGCTGTCTGGATTTGTGCTAGCCTTTTGGAGAGGGAGTGTCAGTAGAAGAAAGGAGGAGAAGATTAGAAGAAGTTTGAACATGTATTGGTATGTACTATGACAACGGAATGATAACTTACATATTCCGCAGTGGCTCTCTTGTCCCAGTATTGCGCAACGAAAGTATGGGCCTTTGCGATTTTGGTCTTTTCCTTGACACCGTCCGCGCTAGTCTGAGCGGCCAGCCGATCTAGAGCAGGAAAGATGAGTGGAGCCACCTCGGGCATCTCGCATTCCCCATAGGTGTTACCATCCGAGGATCTGAACCTGGCTGGCACACCTGCAATACCAGCTGAGGGATTGCTGCGATATGCGGCAGTCTCTGTGAAGTTGACTCGTTCGACTTGGTTATTGGACTCTGGATTCCACGTCATTACAAGGCAGTAGAGCCCTCGCGGGCGGAAAAATTCATCGTTGGTCTTGCTAAGAAAGCTGTTGGTTCTGGGGCAGTATATTTAGTTCATGACTTCTGGCGCATTAATTGGAGACTCGCCTTTCTCGAGCTTGGAGCTCGATAGCGAGGTCGGTTGCTCGTTTAATTGCGTGACTCACGGCCATGCCAACACCAACTGGTATGAACATCGTTCCAATGGACGCCAAGTTTATGGCATTCAGCCATGGATTTGCGATACTTGACTTCTGGAAAGTGTCGAGGAAGCTGAGCCACGTAGCTTGGTCAATACCACAGTCTTCAAGCATTGGCGCATATGCTCTGATGAACCCCCGTGAACGATCCTTGGGTCGACGCTGTGGAAGAACTACCGGAAGGGATAGCCTTCCTCCTGCATGCGCGTGCTTGAGGTCGCTAGGAGGAGGATGATCATGGATGAATGAAGCTTCGAGGTCCTTAGTGTTGGGAACAGGATTCTGCTTCGAAGATCCGGCAATGATCAGGTCCTGGGCATCGTCCAAGTCCCACTCTTCTTCAATGTTGTCTTCGACCTCACCACTGACATTCTTACTTGAATCTCCACTATAACTAGCTTTATGGTCTGAATTTTGATGGTGGTCAAGTTCCTCGTCCGAATACCGATCAGAGCCAGCACTCCCATTATCGATATCAGAATAGCTTGGAGGCGAACCTTGGGCAGCGTTTACATCGCTATCTGGCCTGAGTCGTTCCGGGGATTGCGTACGAGACGCGGATTCAACTTTGCCTTCGTCTGTCTTCGCTCCTTTGTCATCCTTACGTGCCTTTTTGATTTCGGATACCAGACCTATTCCTCCAGCCGCACTTCTTATACCCATCCGAATGAGACCACCCTGTTCAGAACCGTGCCGTCGCATGGTGAGGGATGAGATCACAGGAGAAGTGCACGTGTGATCATCGAACCACTCGATTCTCGACTAGACCTATCAAGGAGCTCGTTCATATAGTATGAGAACTGTTGATATTCGGATAGTTCATGGATTGCAGATATACTACCATGATAGAGTATGGATGGTGTCTCATATATGAAGCTTTATGTTTATACACATTGCAGAGAAAGGAAGGTGGAAAGAAAATTGAGGACTGCAGCGCGGTTTTGAGGGTATTTCTTCCCAACCACATCACACCACCTTTAGCATAATGGCAGTGCAAGCTGGGTATCGGAGAAACTTGGAAGCGATCGACCGATCTCCGTTACTGTCGATATACTTTATCTTCCATTGGCTTGAACAAGTACGTTAGCGTTCGCTATGTACCCAGGCAACTCGGAATTCTGATGATTATTCTATATTGTGCAACCGAGGGTCGGGGACAAAAGTCGACTTTATCGCCTAATTCCGGGAAAAAGTCGGCCACGACCATGTCGGCCAACAGCCAAGACAAATGTCTTGGTATCTTGGCAGAGAAGCTTCTTCTCTCAACTGAGGCACTATAATACAAAACAGAGTCTCTGTTATAGGCATCTGAACATCATGACTACCACTGGGGCTACCTCCCACGACCCTCTTACCAGTCTCCGCAGCTCCATCGCCTCCAATAACCCTCCGACTCCAACAACCTCGCCAGATACCCCGACCCCCGAAACTACCACCTCCAATCTCGGCGCAGCAACTCACCTTCATTTCACCTCTCCTGAACCTCACACATTTTCCCTAGATACAGCTACTCGATTCATATCCTCGGAACATCCCGTTGATCTACGCAGCATCTACTTCGCGTGGCAGCAGAAGGACTCCGAGATCAGAGATTACATTGCTTCTGCACAACAGCTCAATGAAGACGTTGGAGGCACCGACGGCGCTGGAGCTGCGAGCAAAGTGCAGAATCTGGTCTTTGTGGAAAGGTTGGATCTAATCACCTGGCTAGAGGGCGCTTCGGATGAGAGCGAGTATATCAAAGGTTTATCAACAGATGGGTCTGCTACGAAATCCGCGCAATTAGCATCTGGAGCTGCTGGTCGTGTGTCGACGGTGCCAAGTGGCGCCGCGGGCGCAGGTTCTGGAAGACAGATTGATCCGAGATTGCAGGAGATCTATAATCTAGAGCGAAAGATGGGGGACAGGAATAGTATACTACGGGGCATAAAACCCACCGTGAGACTCACTACCCCTACAGCATACCCTAAAGATTTCTAATCTTTTCTTAGGACTTCTCTCATGTCCGCAAGTACTCGGAAACGTTCTTTAAAGACCGCAAGAAGTCAACAAACCCGAGTACCGCTCCTTCCACGACCTCCACAACATCTCTTGCCTCCCGTGACAAGAAGTCAGGGCGTCGTCCTGATCCAATCATACTTCTCTCGCCCTCTGCATCCTCGCTGCTGCGCATGAGCAACATCAAGTCCTTCCTCGAATCCGGTACCTACATCCCTCCCGACTCCAACCTCGCCGGCTCCTCTGCTACCGCCAACATCCTCCACGTTTCTCGATTACTACCTTCAATTGACAATCAACGCCCCTTCCGCTTCATCCTCGTCGACACTCCAGAGCAATTCAAGCCTGATTACTGGAACCGTGTGGTTGCCGTCTTCACGACAGGTCAGACGTGGCAATTCAAGAGCTACAAATGGCAGAATGCTCCCGATCTGTTCAAGAACGCCTTGGGTATCTACATTGGCTGGCGGGGAGAAGACATACCTGGAACCGTCAAGGGCTGGGGGAGAGGCGTAACGAGCGCTCAGGTGGAGAAGTGGAACCCTCAGCAAGGGACAAGCGGACGATGGAGGGATAGGGAGGTTGTGGAGGGTATATGGGATCGTGTTGAGGAGAGCATGAGGAGTAGGGGCTGGAACAAAGAAGGTGGGCCACTGGAAAAGTAACGTTATGCATCGGTTCTCTGTATATCATTGCAACAGTCATCTAGCGAGGCGCTGGGGAGAATCTACGTTCATGTGCCATGACATCTAGCATCGAGGTACGATAAAAGACTCGCAATATCTTCAATATATCCTCAAGCCACACAGCGCAGAAGATACTAAGTCAACTACGCATTTTAAACCCAGGCGTTGAACCGCATCAGACACAGATAGGAAGACCCGCTAACACGCTACCTAACATGAAATCCTTCGACCCACCGGAACAATAAACAAATGGACCTGTACAAAACACAAGATCACACCATAACGCAATCCATATCCCATCTTCCAACCCCTTACAGCTAACCCACCATCATCACCATCTTTCCCTCCATCATTTAAAATGATCCTTTCTACAACGAATGAGCCAATATCTCTACCAAAAGCTGACAGAAAGAGCAACTATAACGATAGACCGAAATTCGACGAATAGAGATTTAGAAGATGAAAACGAGGATGGAAGTGCATGCTGAGCTGGAGAATGGAGAGGAGGATGAAGAGAAAGGAAATAGGATAGTTAGTGATGACTTGGAAGATGATGCATTGGAAACAAGGCCAAGGCCAAGATAAAGTAGTTACAGCAAAGGCAAGGAAAGTTTCCTTTGATGATTTATACTCCTACATCTGCAGTATCTAGGTCATGCCATCTGAAAATACGATACATACGTCGTACAGATAATCAGAATATGTAAAGTACGCAAAGCTCGCTAACCTTTGGTTTTTCATAAGGTATCAAAGATGTAAGATAGATATCTCCGTACTAGAAAATACTGTGTTCTACTTACTCTCTTCATATACATATCTTGGAAATGGCGCAGCGTATCCATATCTTTAAACCGACGAAGTGGCATCAAAAACCATCTTTCAACAAGAAAGGCCGACTGATTTCTTACATAGTCTATTGAAAAATACATTATGGAATGCTGCATCATGAACTATTCAACAGTAAGGTAATCAACTTACACGCTGTGACACCAGTGCACTCGCTAATAATGATAATAAGAATATGAATCTTGATACGGGGAGTATACCGGTGAGGTTTCTGCGGTGGTTTGATTCTCTTCTATTGGGGATAAAGGGTACGACTTATTCCTGTGCTATCTTGAATGCATGCCTATATCAAATGTTGTAGTCCGGACCATGACCATGTCCCAACCCCAACCCACACAAATCACACATGCAAATCACCCACCCCCAGCACAACTCACATCCACAACTCTGACACCCCCAATCCTCCTCATCACCACCATCTAATCCCTTTACAGCCCCCCCTCAAACTCCGCAAACCTTCCCGTCCCCAACCTCGCCAACCGCCCCGATTTCGTCATAATCTCAACGTCAAATAACATGCCGATAGCGCCATACGTCTCGATGAAGAACTTGAGTCCCCGAATTGTGGCGCCATCCATGGCCCCTACGCCAACGACGAAAAACAAAGGATCAGCATTAGCATATAACATCACCTCACCGTCCCCAAACTTCACCCCCTCCAAAGTGCCAGAAATACAGAGAAAGAATGAGAAGAAGAAAACTCACAAGTCATAGACCGTCCCGTCGACATAATAGTAAGATACACGCCCCGAAACTTGTATTCCAACGGCACATTCAGCGGCTTATCCAGATACTTATCCACATTCGTGAGAAACTGATGACGGGCGGCGCCGAGACAGATCAGAGCTCGGTTTCGGTTGATGGCGGGGCCGTAGTTGTAGAATCGGATTGTTATTTTGCCGGGAGGGGGAACGGTGTAGGAGAATGGGGGTGGGGGAAGGGGACTGTTTTGTTTTGGGTGACGGTTTGAGTATGTGGTGTTTTTCTTTGGCGGTGGCTGTGGGGGGAGAGGGAGGGCTTACAGTGTTTCATTTGGTGGGAGGGTGAGGTTGAAGGGGAGGATGAGGTTGGGAAGTGTGGAGAGGGGGAGGATCAGAGATGGGGGGGTGGGAGGTGGGATGCAGAGAATGATGGGGGAGAGATGGAGGAAGAGGGATATGCAGGACCAGGTCTTGACGATGGGGTTCATCTTCCGGCTATGTTGGGGTATGGTGAGGTCGAAGATGTTTGGTCAGGTGCGAACGGGAAGCGATCGAGCGCTTAGTTGGTATGTACTGTTCGTGCTCGGATATCAGTCGCTTCAGTGCATGTATGCATCCGATACGTAGAAGCGCGTATATTTTGGGTGATGATGGATGCACCGCCCTGCGCAGTAGGATAGGCACTAGTTGTTGTTTAGATACCTGAGGAATAAAGCTGCTGTATTAAATTATACTTCTTGTAGGGCGCTCTCAATTGTTTCTCACGGTTCGGCTCTCATTGCCGACGATGGGTGGAATATCTTGAGCATAAGAAATGGCGTTGCTTGTATAGCAGAGCTTCATACAAAACGGTAAAGGACTATCGACTAATCATAGCGAAGCTTTGCCCAACGGTTCAAATGGTAACAAGACTGTCAATAAACCAGCTGCAATAAAGAGCGCTCCGCTAACGTAGACAGGTGCCGAGGTCTCCAGATTGGCGTACATCGCAATGATCGGTGCCATGATCCCAAACACTCTGTTCGCAGTCGCCGTCAACGCATTTCCGGTCCCACGGTCCTTTGTTGGGAAGATCTCAGGGGTATAAGCGTAAAGTACAGCATACATAACATTGCTCATGAAGGTGAAAGCACAGTTCCATCCTAGAAGAGCGTTGGAAGTGGTGGCAGTAGTCGAGGCATAGAGAAATACTCCAGTTAAGGCAGTCGAGGAGGCTAGGGCCCCTTTTCGGCCGAACCTTGGGATTTGGACAAGAGCACCCCCAATCAAAGCTCCTGGTACACCGAGAACGGCAATGATGGCGATGTTGCGGTAGGTGATGTTAGTGGAGCCGTCACCAAAGTTGGCACCCTTTGTTGCTTGGATGTAGGGAAGAAATGCGTTGTAGAGCGGGAATCCAAGACCGATGAACGCCCAAATTGTCATGATCAAGGAAGTCGACCATGCTAATTTCGGGCTCGCGAACAAGGCTCGTACATGTGTGAGCCTGACTTTTTCAAGTTTCCGCTTCAACGCAGCCTCTGCATCGGTGCCTTGTTGACCTACCTGATTGAATACTTCCAAGTCCGCAAGCGTCAGATTTGAGGTCTTTCCATTGATTTTGGCCACTTCATGCACAACACGGACTGCCTCCTCATCTTTGCCTCTACCCATGAGGAATTTCGGTGATTCGTAAAGGTGGAAGAAGAAGAAGCGACAGCAGAACATAATCATGGCGACTGCGCCCATAGCGATCATGAAATATCTCCAGCCAAAGTTCTCCGACTTCGTGCAGACCTTCTTCGGCTGTCCCTTTGCTGCCGGCTCACATGTATGGTATCCGAGCAGCGGCCACGCTATCAAGCCAGCGAACAGCTGTGCGAAAGCCCAGAAGACGGACAGGACCGTGAGGAGGTATTGGTGTGAACCCGGTAAGAATTCGAGAAAGATGGCAGAGTCGACAGGAAGGTTTCCCCCAACGCCAACACTCCAGAATGCCGCGAAGACAGCAATTGCTGCAAAGTTTGGCGATCCGGCTGCAATCAACCCGAAGACTGAGGTAATACCAATAGTCATATTGAAAGCCCACCGGCGGCCAAAGACATCACCTGATAGGTGTCAGCGCTATACCTTATTCATGAAGGGAAACCATACAGCCAAAGCCCCAGAATATAGCGCCCACGAGGAGTCCGATGTTCTGCGATAGGGAAAGGAGTGGAGGTCTTGTTACGTTGAATTCAAGGGCAATGGGTGTCAGGATCAAAGAAGTAACGACGGGCCATAAATTGTCACTGGCCCACCCGAATCCTCCTACGACGATGAACAGCTGCCACTGGTATTTTCCCATGCCGATGTCTTGTATTGCCGTGTTCAGGACCTGAGCCTTCCCCTCGTATACAGGATCGATGACACCCTTGAGTACAACAGGTACGAACTCCCCTTCCGTGGGAAGCTCATGGGTGATGCTCGGGATGGATCGCGCATCGGCGTCCTTGAAGTCAGACTCCATCTTGCTCTCCATATGAATACGGAAGCAAGGGTGTAGCTTGACAAGTTAAGGTTAATCTTGATATGTATATTCTATACAGGCGCCGAGATGATCGAAAGGCGTGCAATTGAGCCATGGTACCAGTTGCACCGTTGAAGGGTCCCCCACCCTATATCGCGCCATTCTCCGCCTTTCAGTCGTTATCATCCAGGGACTGCATCACGAGGAAAGCGAACGATTGGACGCTCGGCAGAAGCACCAGATGATTGGACAATCGGAAGGAAGAATGGGCAAGCTGCAGCTGTGGTAAGCAGTTAGTGAGGATAAGGAAAGATGGTGCGGTTAATGGTGGGGTGGACTAGCACTACCTGATTGAGCGATAATCCGTGTCGCTTTAAAGATCAATATCCTCTTTCGATTATAGTACGGTCGATACAAAAGCGGAGTGTGCATTGACGAATCGCCTTGGCATCTCGATAGCTCCCGCGTTGGTGACAGAATAATTCGTACACTAGTTTTAGGCGAGATGGAGACCCGTACAAGAGTCTTATAACGTACTGTTGGGGCGTATAACATAGGCCACTTAGAACTCGTCGCAGCATATGAAGGGAGGGATGTTTTAAAAGGTGGTAGGGAACCTTCAATGTTCAACGGTAGGAGGAATGAACGCATATAATTGCGGCGCAGTTCTCTACCTGGTCTAGTGTGCGAATTATCCTGTCACCAACGTGTGCTCGACTGTCCCCATCTCCCCATCTTAAGGTATTATTCATCGGTGAAAAGCCTGATCCGAATTATCTCAGCTCGGTGTTCCTCATTTATTCTGGTAGCGATATCTACGAAGGTAGGAAATCAGTCCCTGCTCAAGCCACGTTTCAATAGACGCGTAAAACTGTATACAAGATGCCCTTACAATACCTTATCATAGACTCCACTGACCTATCTCCCAGTCCCTTGCATCCACGATGTCCCACTCCTCACCCTCACCCCAAGAACTCGCCCAACATTTCATCGACTACCTCACAGCCCCACCTAGCTATCAAGGCCACGATGCCGCCATCCTGCGTGCGTGTAAAATCATCTCCGCATCCCACACCCCAACACCTCGCGTCACAACTCGCATAAGAATCACGCCTTCGTTATGCAACACGTTGGGTATTCTGCACGGTGGAGCTACGGCTACGATCTTCGACGATATTACCACCATTCCTTTAGCGCTGGTGAGGAAGGAGGATTTCTGGGAGATGATGGGGGTGAGTCGGACGCTTGGCGTGACATATTTGAATCGGGTGGTGGAGGGAGAGGAGGTGGAGGTTGTGGCGGAGCTGGTGTCCATTGGGAAAAGGATGGGTGAGTGGGAATGTTATTCTGGATCGCCTAGCCCGAGTTTTGCTTGTCGTCTGACATGTGGACATAGCCCACATTCGAGGGATCATGAAACGGGTCAAAGATGGAGTTGTAGTTGCTATCGCCGAGCATGATAAGGTCAATACCGATTCGCCGAAATCGAAACTATGAACCGTATTTTTGTCGGGGTGTGGGTACAGGGTATCGGTCGGCTTTACGGGCCTCAGGCAATGGCATCTACATGATAGCCTGAATCTGGCTGAAGCCTCCAGAGGATCGAGATAACCATGTGCGTGTGGAGAGTCATATATAAACATTTCACTTGAGGAAACTTGGCATAAGGGTAAGCCTTCTGTATATCTGGCATTGTTGAAAAAGCTAAAACCATCAAGATGTAGAGCATCCATAACAAGTGGAGGTAACCATGTTGTAGAGAGTACGATCATATTTGTTAGCAGACCATCAACAAGACCGCACGCCGAGTCTGAGAACCAATGGCGACTTATGCTGATTATACCCCCAGCACCTCCAAGTTCATCAAAGGTGGCCGGAGAACGATGTTAGCAACTGTCACATGTCTTGTATTTCATGAGGCTTCGTTTGAGGCTAAGGAAGTGAGAAGAACGGTAGAGCATCACACAATCGAATGTTGATAAGGGGTCGAAGTTAGGCCGATTACGACAGCATCATCCCAGCTATGTAGCTAGAATCGGTCGAACCAGCCTCGTTTTCTTTGTAAGGTCAAGGTCGCCACGCGCAATATCTTGAGGACCTGCAGCCAGAATATCCACCTTGGACCTTTTCGTATCAAAGAAGCGAGCTTCGGACAGGTTATGGCATTTGTGAGGTAGTGCGCTCGCTTTCGTCCTGATGCATTGTGTCGACTATTCGGGGAGGAAGTGGACAGCGGCAATCATTTGCGTTATCTGAGGAAGTACATCCAAATGCAGCAGTAGGTCGTGCTCCGTAAGCCAAGCCATGGAATAATCATAGGGCGTCTATCTCCAGCCTGATGAGGCTTGTATGAAGAAGGGTAGGTCCGTATAGAAAATAGAACAAGCGCATATATCACTTCGAAAGCGGAATCATCAGGAAGCTTCGTAAGCGGAAGCTAGACTGTTATTTTGGCCATTTCCTGACCGGTTAAGTGTGGCTGTCCATGAGGAGCATCTAGGCCGTCTAGAACCCATGTGCCTAGGATATCGGTGATGTGGGACAATATACCGCCCTGCCATTTGAGCGTGACTCGGATATCGAGGGGTTTTGAATTGATATCTTTTTGGGTGATGGGTTCCTGTATTGATTGTGATATATCTTCGTACTTCAAAGGTCGACAATTGTTACCTCCCTGCTCCATACTCGTTATGGCCCTGCGTCTCTTGCCCCCGCCTTTCTCGATCCTTCTCCTCCAACTTCCTCCTGGCATTCAGTATCATCTCTTCTCTCCGTCTTTGTAGCAGCGCTTGTCGCTCGCTCTTGTCATTGCTCCACGACTGCGTTTGCGATACCGAGCTCCCAGCGGTTTGAGACGAGGTTAAGGGCTGTGTCGATATCCTTGAAGCCAGATTGTAGCGTGTGATGAGGTCAATGTGCGCTGGCTTGTTTTGCTCGGAATTTGCGCCACCTGTGCTGGGAGTTGCATGGGCAAGGGTTGGTGGTTGAAAGGACGGTGGGGGCTGTCAATGGTTGAGTTAGCGATGTTCGGACACTTAATCTGCAGATTTGCGTACCTGATCTAGGCTTCCCCTTGACAGTATCCTCTCCGTAGTAGCAGCGACACTTCCTCCATTCCGCTGCAGATCCCATATAATCTCCCTCCGTCCTATCTGTGGGAACATCGTGGCTATCTGCTCTATATCTGCGGGATTTGCGGCTCGTGGGTTCGTCCGTGATGGGGAGACTGACGACTTGCCGAAGAAGAAGTAGCGAATAGTAAGGGCGGTAAAAGCTGCTAGAAGGAGGAGTGATGGTACTGAAATCGTTTGCTGCTGGTCTGACATCGTGAAAGGGATCTGTATGCAGAGCGAGTAGGCTATGGGTTGATGACCCACAGGACCGCAGGAAGTTGTTAGTAAGTACAAAGCAATGCAATGGGGATAGATGCCGCAAGGCTCTTCAGGAAGGTGATATGGTGTTATATACCGTGCTAGCGGTGTCCTCAATACAATTACTACTAAGTGTTGTAGTCTGCGGCACATGGCTTCGTAAATCTAGAACTAGTCCTATTCTAGAAATAACTGAGTCTAAGCCTATCTAGGGATCTTGACAGCCGAGGCGCCTCTGGACCATACCATAAGATACCTTCACGGAGAAGAATCATCAGCGGCTGCGCTCTTGAGATTGAAGCAGCCCAGAAAGATGGTGATTGCATTGTGGAAGAATTGTTACAACCACCATGTCTCAGGTACAGGCGAGAGCGTGCCAGTCTCTCTTGGAGTCGGCGTCATGTCAACATCTGGGGGAGTTGACTTATTCCTCCCATGATACGGACAAGTGCCTGTCCCTCCCGATTTATGCTTCGGGTTTCTCGGACACAAAGGGCTATTCGGAAAATGCTCTGGTATACTCGCTGCGAATTCCTCTTGCGCCGAAGACTCCTGAGTATCAAGATTATCTATTTTTTTATTAAACCAACTATCATCAGAGGGGCCGCCAAATGTCCCATTCGCCTTCGAAGGAGGTAGAGTTCTCTTGGGCGTAGCACTTGGGAATTGCTTGCTCGGTGCATTGTAATCAAAGAAAAACCCACGAGAGCCCCGTTTGCCCGGCTTGTCACTAGGGAGTGGTGGTGTATGGATCCTGCGCGCCTCGGATGGCAGGAAATCAGGCCCATCAGGGTGAGTCATGTCCGCAGAGAGATACTCCTTGGCGTCTGGACCAGTATACATAGCCACCGGCTCTGGTGTACCAGCTGGTGGCCTCCCCACCAAACGATCTCTAACAGAGCTTGAGCTAGAGTACAGAGAGTGCTGCCGACCTGATCGTCGCTTCGGCTGAGCAGCGATTGAGAGATTGCTTACGCTAGAAGCTGCACTCGTAGATACGGAGATTGCTTTCGAGGGTAAACCTCGGAGTGTACTCGTTACTCTATCAAGAATGGCACCTGTTGGTGTCCAAATTTGTGGCTTTGCATAAGGGGTATTTGGGCTGTGTTGGAGACCTAATGCGCGCTTTGTCCGACAATAAAATCCTTCTCTTGGGAGACCTAATATACTATCCGCGGTCGAGTGCTCAGAGGATTCGGGCAATAGTTGCTCATTTGTATTTCGACTCTCGGACTTCAGTATGGTCGAAGTTTCGCTTACACGACGAGTAGTCGTTGCCGTAATGAGTGGACGAGTAATCTCCTCCAAATCCGCCATCGATCGACTACCCTCTGGTACGTTTTGCCGTCCTACTCGAACTTCTATCCAGCCTCCTAAATAGTCACGCTTCCATTTAAAGCCAGCCCTAGCCTTACGGGGTTCTAGATCCGCGTTGTTCAAACGCGGATGGACGACATCAGACAAGCCTAAGATCCTCCGAGCTTCGTCACTCATTGACCTTGTTCGCATCTTTAATGGTATGGGTTCTTCTTTGATAGCGTATGGACTATGGGAAGAGTTCCTGACTATCTCTCGTGGGCTCCTAGATCTCGCACTGCTGTCTGAGCGATGGCTGGGCCGCGCCGCATGTTGTGGCCTTCGTGCCGGCACAAAAGGCCTCGGGACAGCCAGTGGCGAAGCCAATGGCGAATACGGAATTGGGTTTTCGGCATCTGAGCTACGAAAAGTTCGTGGTTGCGTGGGGATATTTGCAGGAGTGGACAATGGCGAGGGGGTAGTAATCGAGTTACTACCCATTGAAGCACGCAATGCGTGAGGCCTGAAGAAAAGATCTCCGAAATCCTCGCTTGGAAGGCGATCCGGAGCATTAGGACGATTGAGTGAAGGCATAATGGTAAATGTAGGAGGTTTAAAAAGATGCAAGCATTTGACATGTTGAAGGTCCGGTGATTGGAGGACTTGACAACAATCGATGCCGATAGTATGCTTATTCTGATGCCATCCTTAGATAAAGCAAGCATCGAAGGGAAGGAGCAGCCATAGAAACAAAGATTCCAGGATCGACGGGGAAACCATGATGACCACTACGTGGATGCTTTTTTCGTCTGACATGTAAAGTATCAGGTGCAATACATCATACGCATCGATGTCGGCCTCGCCGGATCTTCAAGCCTCCAGTGTGAAGCTGAAGGGTGACGGAATTGACGTCCATCTTGGATAGAGCGCTGTGCACGGCAATCACTTTGAGTAGAGATCGATCCACATAGGGTCCGCAGATATCGGATTTGGCCATTGAGTGAACAAACAAAGCGATTGACCCTAAATCAGAAGGCGAGATTTAATGTTGATGAGTGCGGTGATATCTGGTGGCACTCGTGAAGTTATTGCGGAGGCGGGCTTGGCGATAGAATTAGTTCTACTCGGCAGCGGAGAAACCATGTCCCTAGTCCAGGGCAATAGATATCATCATCTCGACTTTGAGTTTGGAAATTCGAGATGCCTTTCCTCGCACTTTCGTAAGCCGCCACTTCCTTTCGGAATTTGATGCTTAGATGACTCCACTCCTTAATCTACCATATATCTCTAGCTATCTGAGTGACTCTATTTCTTAGGATCTTGCTTCCCTTCCCGTACAGGTATGATTGGCGGCCAAATGTTGCCATGGAGGACCGCTCTCCGCAACACGCGTAATAGCGCCTTGAGATACCGCATATCGCAATATACTTCCTCAACAACTGTTCGATGCTCTTCGAATGTGCACCAGGTTTCCATCGTCTCCGCAATACACGTCCCCCAAGTATCCTCTACACCAATACACGCTCGTCGGCTTACTTATTCGATACCAAGACGAAAGGACCGCGCACCTGATGATGTGCCTGAACCCATCCCTATTGAGACTGGTGGCAAAAATCAGTCAAAGGACCGAAATCTGCAGGACCATCCAGTAGTGAATGTCGAGGAATCACTAGAAGCAAAGAAGTCCTCTGAATTGCCGTCAACTTCTAGCACCGCAGTTGGGGATGCAAAAAGTAGTGGTGGTTCAGGCAATGGGGGCGAGTCTGGGTCAGGCGGTGGAGATGGTGGTAAAAGAGGTGGACGCAAGGCATCTACAGCGGTACAGAAGCCTTCTGTACCAGACATCTACCCTCAAGTCATGGCAATACCAATCGCGAAACGGCCGTTATTTCCAGGCTTCTACAAAGCCATTACCGTTCGCGACCCAAATGTCATCGCGGCTGTACAAGAAATGATGAGGCGGGGCCAGCCATACGTTGGTGCATTCCTATTCAAAGATGAGAGCTCGGACAAGGATATAATAGAGAGCATGGACGATGTTCACGACGTTGGGGTCTTTGCACAGATCACAAGCGCATTTCCCGTCAATGGGGAGGCAGAAAGCCTCACTGTCGTATTATACCCCCATCGAAGAATCAAAGTGTCTCGGTTGATTCCGCCCAAATCCCCAAACACTCCTGCTGCTACCATGACTATCGAAATAAAGGATGCAGAAAACCAACCATCAGGTGACGAAGGAGTGCCAGAGAAGTCTGGTGATGTAGTGGCAAGCTTTGAAGAGTCGGGTACCCTTTCCCAACCCACAGATGTCCAACCCTATGAGCCGACTTCATTTCTTCGCGATTATCCCGTTAGTCTGGTGGACGTTGAAAACATGGTCGAAGAGCCATATGATAAAAAGAGCCCTGTGCTAAGGGCAGTCACGAGCGAGATTGTCAGCGTCTTCAGAGAAGTCGCGCAACTCAACCACCTTTTCAGAGATCAGATATCTACGTTTGCCTTGACACAATCGGCTGGTAATGTGCATGAGGAGCCAACGAAGCTCGCAGATTTCGCTGCAGCTGTTTCAACCGGTGAGATTCGTGAGCTGCAGGACGTCTTGGAGACTATGAACGTGGAGGAGCGATTGTCAAAGGCATTAATGGTATTGAAAAAGGAGTTAATGAATGCGCAGCTGCAAAGCAAGATATCGAAAGATGTCGAGAATAAGATACAGAAGCGACAAAGGGAGTACTGGCTTATGGAACAAATGAAGGGTATCCGTCGAGAATTGGGTATCGAATCCGATGGCAAGGACAAAATGGTTGAGAAATTCAAAGAGAAGGCCAATAAACTCGCGATGCCAGAAACTGTGAAGAAGACATTCGATGAAGAGCTCAGCAAGTTGGCTCATCTCGAGCCTGCAGCATCGGAATTCAACGTGACGCGAAACTATCTAGACTGGTTGACTCAGATTCCTTGGGGCCAGCAAAGTGCTGAGAATTTCGGCATCAAGAATGCAATGACGGTACTGGATGAAGACCATCATGGATTGAAGGATGTGAAGGATCGCATACTGGAATTCATCGCGGTCGGAAAACTTAGAGGTACCGTGGAAGGTAAGATTTTATGCTTCGTCGGACCTCCTGGAGTCGGTAAAACCAGTATTGGTAAATCAATTGCTCGTGCGCTAAACAGGCAGTACTATCGATTCAGTGTGGGAGGCTTGACAGACGTTGCGGAGATCAAAGGACATCGCCGGACTTATGTAGGAGCCTTGCCAGGTCGTATAATTCAGGCACTCAAGAAGTGTCAGACGGAGAATCCCTTGATCCTTATAGATGAGGTAGACAAGATTGGGAGAGGTTATCAAGGTGACCCATCCTCTGCTCTGCTCGAGTTACTCGACCCCGAACAAAACAACTCGTTCCTCGATCATTATATGGATGTTCCGGTCGATCTTTCCAAAGTCCTCTTCGTCTGCACTGCCAATATGACCGACACAATCCCGCGACCACTTCTTGATAGGATGGAGCTTATTGAGCTCTCAGGATATGTGGCCGATGAGAAGATGGCAATCGCTGAAAGGTTTCTGGCCCCGGCAGCCAAAGATCTGAGTGGTCTAAAGGATGTCGACGTAGCTCTGAACAAGGATGCGATCGAGGAGCTAATCAATAAGTACTGCCGAGAAAGCGGTGTGCGGAATCTCAAGAAGCAGATCGAGAAGGTCTATCGCAAGTCAGCCTTGAACATCATTCGGGAGCTTGGGGAGGAGGTCTTCTCCGAGGATAAAGGATTGACCGATGAGGGCAAGGCGGCCATGGAAGAATCGAAAAAAAACGAGTCCGACGTCAAAGAGACCCCAGGGGCTATCGAGAAGGAGACAACAGCGACTCCAAGAAAGAGCATGACTGTGCCTGATGGTGTTCATGTGAGCATTGACCGTGCGAATCTAAAGGACTATATTGGTCCTCCAGTCTTCACATCAGATCGACTCTACGAAACAACGCCACCCGGTGTGGCAATGGGTCTCGCGTGGACTAGCATGGGCGGTGCAGCACTATACGTTGAGTCCATCATCGAGAACGCCCTCAATGCTGCGTCACGGCCTGGTCTTGAGCGAACGGGGAATCTGAAGAATGTCATGAAAGAGTCGACTGTCATCGCCTATTCCTTTGCGAAGTCTGTGTTGGCAAGGCTTTTCCCGGAGAACAAATTCTTCGAGAAAGCCAAAGTCCATCTACACTGCCCCGAGGGCGCTGTTCAAAAAGACGGCCCTTCTGCTGGGATTACAATGGCAACATCGCTACTATCTCTTGCTTTGGACAAGCCTCTTGACCCTACGATAGCGATGACGGGTGAGTTGACGGTTACTGGCAAGGTGCTGCGGATTGGAGGTTTGCGAGAAAAGACAGTGGCCGCTCGACGCGCCGGTGCCAAAACGATCATCTTCCCAGCCGACAATACGTCAGACTGGCTGGAGTTACCTCAGGTGAGTAATTAAAGTCGACCCGTTCAACAAGCAGCTGCCACTAACTTTGCGACCTATAGAACATCAAAGACGGCATCGAAGGCCACGCGGCTAGCTGGTATTCGGACGTCTTTGACCTCGTTTTCCCAGACATCGACCATGAGCACGCGAACAATGTTTGGAAAGACCAATTAGCAAAGCCGGATAAGGAAGATGAGAAAGGAGAGGACGAGTAACGGCCTGGTTTTGATATACGCTGATCTAACGGCATGGTTGAATCTGTAACATGCCATACCATATATCTAGGGCAGGGAGGGGGCTTCATGGCGCCCGACGGCGTTGGGTATCAGCACAGCATTTGCATGGGGGTGATTCGAGCGTTGAGTATCAGCGGCGGGGGGGCGTACAACGATGATTCCGCTCCTGTATAGATGTGACTGATTAGAAGAGAGGAAGAGTCGAGCTTCGCGTGCACCTTGGTCCAATACAATGTAAGCATATCCGACTCTGTACGCAGTTGGTGTTTCCTGGCTCGACCGGTTTACTGCCTCATCGCATCGAGGCTGGCTGATGCTAGATCTGGCGTTCATGATGTAAGGCAGACTACTAAAGCTTGCAGCGGGAGGCATCACCAACGAGAGGTGTCGGTGTGAGTTTGATAGGTCAAAACACCTAGTCACCGCTTGCTTCACCTTTGTTGATTTGAGCAATGCTGAGAACAGGCTAGACTCGCCAACCTCCTTCTAGCCCGACGAATGCCGAATGCTTTCGAAAACGGGTTCCAATATTGTTGTACTTCGTACCGTTCGAGACAGACGATATCTGTCACATATGGAGGCTAAGAAGCGGGCCGCCAGTCAGAGGACGGGGAGCACATGGAACCATGGTTGGTTTCTTGTGATTGTGTTGGTCCCTGAGTTTAGTATCACAATCACATAACAAACACCAGTACCCCGTAGAGAGCAATGGTACCTCTGCAGACGGCGGCCATGCACAGGCCCTACTGCATTCTCATGTTCTGCCACGTCAGAGTGGAAAGTCAATTCAGAGGATGGCGAAACTAATGCACCTTTGCTGCGGCAGTGACGAACCCAACACTCCCAAACTTGATGCCCGAGTCATCGCAAGAAGTATTTTGTACTCAACGCTTGGACCAATTGGCGACTTGTTGTTCATCGCGACGCGGCATGCGAGATGCAGGAGGTCCTTTCAAGACTGTTCGATGATGGCATGGATATTTTGGTGAGGCAAAAGGAGAATAACGCAATCCATGAACGTAGACGGAGGGGCTTGGAGCGCATCTTGAGGCCTTTTGGGGAGAAAATTGCGCAGTCCAACATGCGAGATACGTAGGAGGATAAATATGGTAGAGAGCTTAATTTACGGTTACGAGAGGCGGTGTACAAAACATATTCTAAGAGAGTTGATTTGGTCGACGGCGGGAAACGTCTGCCTGGAAGGATGTTATTTCCCAAGAATAAGAATAAGAATAAGAATATCGCGACAATAATACAATAATACCAAGCATCATGCATGATCACATTTTCCGAATCGCCCTGAAAGAGAAGTCCCAAAGTTCAGGTGCAGCGGGGAGCGAGGATACCCTCCCTCGGGTACGCCTGCATTAGGCTTAAGCTATTCTACCTTCAGGGGCCAGAGAAAGCGACACTAAAATACTGCTCCCCAACAGCTCCCAAGCCTTACCTTTGATCGACTCACTGTCAACCTATCGTTCACCTGCACCAACCATCCTCACAACCTCAAGGCACCAAATCAAACAACAACGTAAACAGTGTAACTCTACCTTAAATCACGTTGATGCCTCTACACCAAGACCCAGTACCTCAATGATATCTTTGACGTCTTCACCTTCACTCCGAAGCGACCTCATGCTCACCTTGCAGTGGTCCCAATCACAACTGATGGGCGACTCTATACCGTACCCCCTCATACCTTCCTCATGCCAATGGCAGTGTCAATGGCAGATTTGCCCCCACCACCCTTGTCCTTCGAACCCGACAACCCAAACCAGTCCGAAAAGATCGAACAGAGGCGCCGGTTGAAAGATTTTCTCAACCCCAGCAAATGGATAAATCGTGATGTTACTACATCATTACCCGAGCCGAAACAGGATCCCTCACCCAGGCCAGTATTAGGAGGGCGTTCGTCACGAAAGGGCCTGATCGGGATACCGCGTTCGACCACTTTTAAGAGGCAGGAAGAGGAGCAGCGGAAGAATCTGACGCCCGTGGCGCCATCGATCAAAGAGCGGAGGGGGACCTCCCAAGTTCGCCAAAGAGCTCTCAGTGCCGTACCGCTCCCACCCCGCCCCAGGAGGGAATTATCGGTTCCCGAGAATTTCCGCGAAGCATACCCCTCGAATGTAGAATCCACTGACCAAAATGGATTCCAAGATGCGTTCGTTCAGTTCGCAGCAGCACAGCAGGAGCCGCTACCACCTCCGCCTCCGCCTCCACCCCAGCCTCCACCCCAAGACCCCAATTTTCAGCAAGAGGATCCTCCGGTTTCCGAATCATCATACGATGACGCGGTCGATGAGGAGATCATGGAAGAGTTGAAGAGGAAGTGGATCCTCAACTTGAGCATGCACTTCCGGGACGAGTCGCCACGGGAAAAGTTCTTCCTCACGTATGCGGAAACGCCTGAACGGTGGAGGCGAGTGACCGTGTCATGTGACTATCGAGACGCGCCGATGGACTCCCTAGAGCGTGATCTGCAGAGTTTACACTACCAGAAAGACAAGAGTGCGCGGATCTATGAGTCGATTCGCATGTCTTTGCCAGACATTCAATTCTACGACACTGTCACTAACTTCAAGCTCGAAACAAAAGATGATCGACTTCATGTACATGTTACTGAGGATATGAATGAGATCATCCCATACCCTCCTGTGCATCTTGTCAATCATCTTAACTGTCCTCGATACAAAGAAAACCAATTGCATTTTGATGAACACATGTCTGGCTTCGTATACAGGGTTAATGTTGGCGAAAGCACATGGATCAAGAAAGAGATACCGGGACCTGACAGTGTTGATGAGTTCTTGTATGAGGTCAACGCACTGAGTGACCTTGTTGGCTCGAAGGGTGTCATACAGCTCAAAGGCCTCGTTGTCAACAATGAAGAAACCTTGATCAAGGGTCTCCTACTTGGTTACGCCGAACAAGGTGCGCTGATCGACATCGTCTACGACAGCAAGGAAGGTCACATTCCCAAGGTATCCTGGGCAAGGAGAGAAAATTGGGCAAAACAGATCATCCATGGACTGTCTAACATTCACGAAGCTGGATTTGTTCAAGGAGATTTCACACTTTCCAATATTGTCATTGACGAACGCGACGAAGCTCAGATCATCGATATCAATCGAAGAGGATGTCCTGTCGGCTGGGAATCCCCCGAGATGGTCCCACTTGTGGAGAGCGGCCAGCGGCTCTCAATGTACATTGGCGTCAAATCCGATCTTTACCAGCTAGGTATGGTACTGTGGGCATTGGCTATGGAGAAGGATGAACCTGAGCGAGCATCGCGGCCACTGAATCTAGGGGTCGCAGGGCCCGAGATTCCACATTATTACAAATTCCTAACCGACATCTGTCTAAGTCCAAAGCCCAAGCAGAGATTCGCGGCCAAGGACCTCCTTACTATGTTCCACGAGCCTTCTAGATTCGCCGAATTGCGCAGCCAGGATAACCTCCCAACTTTGGCCTCGTCCAAGCCGCCTACAGGACGACAGGATGTAGCCTCCAGCGGCCAACGAGAAGACACCGATACCCTGGTGGGAAGTTTTGGAGATAGAGAGGACTGCTATCGCGGAATTAACAACCAGCTTGCGAACCTCACCAGAGAACGACGGTACAGAATTCAACCACGGCAGAAAGTCTCAGATGCCGGCGGAGAATCCTATCGGGGAAGACGGTACTCTCCAATTCGATCAGGCTCCATAGGCGTTCCTCACGATGGATCTCCATCCTTATCGTTCAGTCGCCAGGATATCCCACCAGCCAGTCATCGGAATTTATCCCTTGCATGTCGCTCGGAGCAAATGTCGCCAGGTCATAGTGATGTTGGTGATGCGCAGATCATTCCAATATCGCCGACGGGTGACCATGGTTGGGAGGAGATCCATATGGACGGAACGCCTTATCTGATCCACCGGGACACGCTCGATGATTTTGATGATGTTGAGAACGTAGAGAATGAACGTAGAGGGAAAGGGGTGGAGCGATGGAGGCGTGCCGTGAAGGAACCCCTAGGACATGTCGACTCCGGACTCGCGGACATGGATCTTACGGACTTTTCTTCCCACGAACCTCACCTCTTGGCTGGCATTGGAGAACATTCCACTCTGGACCCTGAACAGAATACAGGTGTGCGGAACATTTCGCAGCAACTGACAGATCTGGATTCTGGGGACTTACCTTCTACGGAGCTGGAAGGCGTCTGTGAGAAATCCACTCTGAACACAGAAAACCGCCTCGATGGGAGCAATCCCTCTCAGGGTAAAACAGATGACCTGAGGATCGAGCAGAAGGATAAAATTGGAGAAATGGGAGAAATGGGAGAAATGAGATCATAAGATATGCAGTGTTGCATTGGATTTCACGTACCCCACATATGGGCCTTGGTATCATCTACATTCTCATCTATTCAGCTTGGTGGGTCTGACGGTCGTTTTCTGCACTTTTGGATGTGTGCGCCGATGACTCTTCTCGTTTGCACCCAAGTCTCACGGCTTCTTCTTTCTACTGTATGATGGTGATATGATGACGTTGATCTTTCGATTCTTCACTTCTATCACTTCCGTTGGGGAGCTGGATATATTTTGTATCTTATCACATCATTTACGTGTCGTCGGCTACGCTCATACCTTCATTTATTCTGCGTGACGGCCAGAAATTGGTCAGTGACCAAGCAGCGACAGACAGGTCTAGCTGGAGTTGCCTCTGCCCGGAATATTGACTACGAAGTTTTCGCCTTTGGCTCCGTCGTTTAAACTCTCCATATCCTCACTCTCCACATAGCTAAAGTGTTTCGGCTGACGAGAGAGTCTGTCCAACTGATCTCCTGTCAACTACCTTACCGTATGTAGTATCTCAACCTGACCATCTCAACCATCTATATTCCACTCTAGTAAAGCCTCAGGACGAAAAGCCGTCTCGATTGAAAAATTCCCATCATGAGATCTCTCTGATCTTTGTGGCTACATGTCGTATTCTAGATAGCCTCGTGAACGGATTCCCTACCCCAGATCCTCGTTCTCCATCTCACGCCTTGCGTACCTCCACCTCTCCGCTCTAGCTCGCATATACAACATATCCATCCCCCTTTCTTCAGCTTTACGTCTCTATCTACTTCACACATGCACATGCACCTGCGGGGGGCATTTCTTTCGTAGGTATGTAATGTATGTATGTATGTATGTGTACGACAGATATCTCTTATTCTATCTAACTGAGATAGAACAAAAGAAAGAAAACATTTACAAGACTGATATGTATGTATTCTATGTATTAGATCTCTGATAAGTGGGTATTGAAGTGGCGGGATAGATATATTATGAAGAAAGCATACGTACGTTCGGAAGTCACGCTCTTCCACTCCCACATACAACATACCTATCTACTATTAAATCATCATCCAACCTCACGCATCCCCCCAAATCTAAACCATCCAACCTCACGCATCCCCCAAATCTAAATCGATCTAGACCTCCTATGTTGTACTACTACTCTATCCTATGCTGTGCTGTGCTGTGCTGTACCCATCTGATATTGAAAGATCGTTACTTAAAGTAAGCACTCCTGTCGTTCTCACTAGTGTAGTTGTGCGATTCAGAGCTTCGTATGGGATGGGATGGGATGGGATGGGATAGGATAGAATAGATAAATATAACAACTCTACTAATCTAATCTACTCTCTACTCTCTCCGCTCTCCATCTTCCACACATATAACTAAGACTAAGTAAGATTATTGGTTGTTAGGCGGCTCAGCATACCAATATGAGACTTATACCATCATCGCTATAACTACAGTGCAGTGGGTGGGTGCCTTGTTAGTCTTCTACTTCGTACGGCAAGGTAGATTTCGGTGGCGGATGTATGGGTTTGGACAGTGCGGCGCGTGTGGGTCGTTGGGTTGTTGGGTTGTTGGGGCGTGGGAATGCATGAGATGAGATGGATAGTGGTGCTTGATAGTGATATTGATATCGATAGTAAAGAGATCCAACACGCCCTTCTAAAAACCCTTCGTTACTAGATACCATCAACCATATCCATCTCCATCACCTATCAACCCATCAACCATATCCATCTCCAACTCTATCTCCATCACTCACACCGCTACAGTCGTCCATCTTACACGACATATAGCTATCTGTCACTCCACGCTCCACGCTCTACCCTTCGTCTCCGTGGCTAGATGCAGGTTGGGTGTGATATCTATCCCGTTAGTTTAGTCGGGGTATATGTGTTTTTAAGAGAAGAGAGTATGGGCGAGGATGTGGTGGATGGCGGTGGATAGTGGTATAGTGGTGGATAGTGGATAGAGGGTGGTGGTAGTGGTGGATGGATGGGTTCGAGAGCGGTGAGTGACAGGCGAAGAACCTGTGGCAGAGAGCGCACTACATCGACGGCGGAACCCAATTGACGACTCAAGATGGCTGATGTCGAAAGGCGAGTTGCGAACATAAATCAATCAGCCATGCACGAGCGTCGTGCTCGAATTCCCATCGGCCAAGCCGTGAGTGACAGATCACTACTCCGACACACTATCGAACATATCCTTCCTTGGCTTGGATGCGGATTATACTGTTCAAGATGGTCGATGGCTCAATCGTGCACGAGCGTCGTGCTCGAATTCCCATCGGCCAGGGTATAAAACTCCAGCTCCGGCTCCGGTTCAACTCTCACGTTCCCTACGATAAAAGCCAGTCAGTCTCGTAAAAATCTCCACAAACAGAGAAGAAGAAAAACTCACCACCACTCCCCCTCTCCCTCCCCCTCCCACTCACAAACCTCCCCACAACCCCACAAACCCTCCAAACCCCCACCTCCAACCCATCCACCCTCCGCCGCAAGAACCGACACACAGGATGATTCCTCAACCTCCTCGCCTCCCTCGCCCTCAGGATCTCGAGTTCACGCTCGCAATCAGAGAGGTGCAGCGAGGCGTGTTCTTTGATGGAGTGCGAGAAGGCGGACATTTTTATTTTTATGGCGGAGCCGGTGGGGGAGGCGCCGTTGCTGAGGGATGTGGTGCTGTTGGTGGGAGTGAGGGGGTTGGTTGCCATTTTTGGGGGGATTTGGGGGGGTGAGGGTGATGGGGGATGGGGGGTTTGGTGGAAGGGGGATGGGATGGTGATGTTGATGCTGATGATTCGTGGTGATTGATTGGAGAAGTCGTGTGCTGATGTGATGGTATGGAGAAGAGCGATATGAGGAAGCAAGATGAACGGAATCTGAGATCTTGAATCAACGTTGAAGGTAGAATATAATGGGAATTATTCCTTCGCTCCAGTCATAGCACGTTGAAGAGAGATCCACTTATTTAGCTTATATTGACTCACCACGTCGAACAAGCTTCGGTGGAATTATAATGAGAATTATTCCTCGCTGCCAATGCTTGATTCTCCAAGCTAAAGCACATTTGAGAGAGAGACCCACTTATTTTAATTTTATATTTATACAACCACATTGAGGAAGAGTCGAACTCTCTGAAAAGTTTTTTCAGGCACTATGACGAGTCGTCTTGAAGATTTTTCTAAGGTACGCGGACTCCTCGATGGTCAAATAATGTTTAAAGCATTGGAAGTAAGAGAGAGGAAGGAAAGTGGGTATGTAAGCTGACGAGAAATGGCTCACCAGCCTTATCAATGCAGTGGTACCTTTTAGACGCAGTGAATGGGAACAAGCTTAGCTTGAAATGTTCTCCATCGAGAGATCTACCTTGTCGAGCATCCGGATTCTGCATCATGATATTATCACTAGTGACTCCACATTGCGGATTGACTCATGGGAGTTCTCGAGTGGTTACCCACGGGAAAATTGGTAAAGATAAGTAAGTATCAAGTGATATGCATTCTGCGTCCCATTCGTGACGAGTCCATGGTCCGACCATGTAGAGTGCTGTAAAAACCCGGGAACCAATTGTACTTTACTGACACAGCCATTTTTCTGCATGGCAATGACAACGATCATACATACTCATAAGATAGGTTGAACGGACGAACCGCGTGGTCGAGCAGATGCAGATCGTGTTTGTATCTCGGAGATGTTGTCGTTAGACGGCAAGGCTGCAGAAACTACCACATACGTGTAGTTACATTCACAATTTCCACATCGAACACTCCATTGCGCTCCTTTCCTGTACGTTGAGCCTGAATAATCTAGTGAGGTTTATTGGACAGCGGTATGAAGGAGCACTCAGGCGGAAGTGGAAGGAAGACTTTGTGGAAGCGTAGCCCCAGGAAACCATAGACGAACAATCCTTGGTCTTTCGCTTTCCATTTAACCTAAGGTTCACAACGCCTAGCGATGGTACCTTCCCGTATTACCTCGCTAGAGATTGTGTTTTCGTAGTCTCAACATTTCCTACCAACCCTTCCTCCTCATCTCCTTGACCCTTCCCACCGTGGCTCGGAAACTTTCTCTAAACAACCTTCTCCAGCGTTCACTCTTCAGCCTCTTCTTCTTCATACCAGGTCGTTCATGAAAACGTTGCCTATTCTGGTCCGCTCGGACCCTGTTCACAGCGCATAGGATTTCCAATCTCCTCAGAGCACGCCCAAAGTCTGCTCCTCGATCTGGGTCTACATCGATGGTTCGTCCGAGACTTGGCCGCGATCGAATGGAGCGTTTGGCACGTCTAGCCTCAAGTAAGTGTAATTGTCGGCTAGACCGTTGGTCGCTCAAAAAGTCGTTAGGATCACTCGAGGTTTCCGCGCCAGGGCTGTTCGGAAAATTCATGAGGCGAGACAAAGACCCCGGGGACCGGTCACCGCGTGCGCCCGATTCATAGTACTGTGAGGCTTTGAAGGAAGCGTCCATCATCGAAGCGGAGGAGTCAGTAGGTGGTTTGTATGGTTGTCGACTTGTACGGGTTGGTACGTCCAAGGTCGACTCTATTAAGTCATCAATCATGCTGCCAGCAGTGCTTCTCCGAGCTGACGACGCGGATGGGGAAGGCCGTGAAGAGCTTGGTTCCGGTGTTTCGTCAAGGATGTCGAGGTCCGCTATAGTGTCAGATGAGGATCGGGCGCTTTGTGCTGGCGTTGAGTGGAAGCCATGGGAGGACTGAATCGATGAGCTGGAAACGATTGTATGCGCTCTCCGAGACGATATAGGTCGTCTACAAGCTGAGGTGACCGAAGGCGCAAGGAAGGAGCGCAGTGGGGGGGATCGAAATCTCAGTAAAGGTTCACCGAGGCATCGGAGTTCCATCTAAAAAATGCAGTCAGTGCATGGGACCGGTAGTAAGGGAAGCATGGTAGTCACCGATGTGGTCTCCGGTACACTCTACTACAATGAACTGGATAGGCTCAGCAGTGAATGGAGAGCTTCATATGCCCTTGGTTTCTGCGCTGAAGTAGTTCGACATCTTGAAAGGGCTTGGCAAAATTCGTCGCGCTTGTTCAGGCTTGGCACGGATCTTCACCGAAACTGCTGCATGAAATCTTGACTGCTCTGGAAGAGAATACTTTAGCTAAACCCGATTGAACGTGGTCAAACTTGAAGCTCTACATGCCTCTCCTCCGCGTCTGACCGTGTACCAGCTTATGTGAACACCAGTTACTCGGATGTATAATTATCAAGGTAGGAACCAATCATCTCCCGCCTTGGATACTCAATTTTCGTTACAGTTATGATTTGTCGCATGTACTAACATCATATCAGGTGCTCCGCCATATGGGCGACCACCATCCTTCGGAGGGTTTCCTGGGAGCAATGGGCCTCCAGGCATGGGGCCTCCCCCAGGCTCTTGTAAGCTATCTTACTACCCTTGTGGATCGTGGACTTACAAGAAGTAGCTGCACCAGGCGTTGGCCCTCCACCGGGCATGCAATCAAACAACCAGCAGCCAGGACGTCCAGGTGGCCTCCCCTCAAGTTTCCAGGCACCAGCCAACATGCCCAATATCAACTTTAACGCACCTGTTATTCGGCTTGGAACCACTGGGCCATCGAAACCCCTCATGCCATCCGGAGACCCTGGCCGGCGAGACGCAGACTCTAAATCTGCACGGCCAGGCTTGGGCGCTGGACAAGGAATGGATGCTCAACGGCAAGCTGTTCGAGAGAGTATGATGCAACTGGTTCCACCCACCAAGGACGAGGTCGCACGGACCATATTCGTTGGAGGAATCACAGAAGGCTCTGGTGGTGATGAAGGCATTGAGAGAATCCTACAATGTGCAGGGAATTTGAGGCGTTGGATTAGGGCCATGGATGCAGACAACAAGGCATGCCGATTTGGCTTTGCAGAGTACGAAAATCCCGAAAGCCTTGCTACAGCCATAGAGGTACTGAAAGAAGTCGAAGTACCTGTCAAGCCACAAGCGGTCAACGGCACCAAAAAGGAAGAGGACGCTGAAGATGTGAAAGTGGATAAGAGTAAACTACTAGTACGCAAACTTTGCACGAGTATCGATTATCAATTTGCTGACAGGCTTCTAGGTCACCATTGACGATAGCACTTATAGCTATCTTGAGCGATGGGAGGCTTCTCGAGGTGACCAAGATCCGATACAAGGCCAACTACGTCTAGATGCCGCCAAAAGTGCACTTGCTGGTGTTCTCGCAGATTTAGCTCATCCCTCGGCGCCGATACCAATGAACGATATGTCAAGTGTAGATCGAAATGGTGACTATTCAATGCAAAATGGTGATGAGAGGGTGGATGCTGAGGTTGTCACCATTCCTCTTTCGGCCGACGATGAGCTGTCTGACATTCCAGCGGAAATGCGAGAGACTGTTGCGAAAGAGATACAGGCCTTCCGAGATCGTAGCACGCGTCGTGATTTGGAACGATTGCGGAGAGAGGAAGAGATGGAGGCGATGGAGAGGCGGCGAAACATGGGCCCACGTCCTAGCCGAATCGCGTCCCCACCCCTTTCAGCACCGAGCGGTCCAGCTGGTGGTGCCAATGGTATTCCGGTGGGCCCCAGAGATCGAAATATAAGTAATGTACCGACTGGACCGAAAGGCTACACCGAATCGGGTATGCCGCGAGATTATCAAAAGGGTGTGACCTTTGTAAACGGAAGTGGTATCAATGGTGCTGCAATTTCCGGTCTGATCGATCGAGAATTTGAGGACAGTGATGCCAGTGACGATGAGATCGAGCGACGGATCAGAGACAAGAAAGAAGCGGAGCAGGAAAAATTGTACCAAGATCAGAAACGAAGGTGGCTCAACCGGGAACGTAGTCGAACGGCAGCCGTGGAGAGGGAGAAGGCTCGAGACAAAGAAGAGCAAGGGCAAAAGGAGGCGGAGAAGGAGGCTGTTGCAAAACGTTTGAGAGAGTGGAACGATGACGCTGAAGCCAGCCGAAAAGCTGAGGAATACTATCTAGACCGGAGTCTATGGATTCGTAACCGGGCAGTGTTCAGGAGTAGAGAGACAGCCATGGACGACACGGATCGTAATGCAGAGGATAGAGAGAAGGCTAGAGAGGTGCAGCAAAAGGAAGAAGCAAGAGGGATGGCCGACGATTTCCTGGACCGACAAGCGATGGATCTGGACATCCAAGCACCAAGAGAGCCGCAGAGATTCAAATTATCACTTGGCGCTGCAGCGCAGAAAGCACAAGCTGCCGCGACGGGTCGACGAACTGTGGCCGAAGTTGAGGGCTTACTTGAAGACGAAGAAGAAGCAGACAGCTCGGCAAAGAGAACGCTCATCCCGATCAAGTTTGATAATGCTGCTGACGCTATGGGTCTGACTGAGGAGGAGAGGACACAAGCAGTCAGGCAACTAGCTGCTGATATACCATCAGATAAGGAAGGATTGTGGAGATGGCCCGTCAAGTGGGAGTTCGTCGATGAGACGGTTCTTAGCGATCAACTGAAACCATTCGTGGAGAAGAAGATTGTTGAGTACCTTGGTGTGCAGGAGCAGATGCTCGTTGAGGTTGCTGAGGATCACATCAGAAAGAGGGGCGCGCCTCAAGCTCTAGTAGAGGAGCTTGAAGGGGTAGGCATTACTACCCTCACTAAAGAGATAACGCTGACACAGATTATAGGCATTGGATGACGAGGCCGAGGCACTCGTCAAGAAGCTATGGCGAATGATCATATTCTTCAGCGAGTCAGAAAAGCGAGGCCTGTCGGCATAGATACCATTCGGCCTTGAAATATTCAATTCATATGCATGGTTGTCTGTCTTACTTATGTGGTGGTATTCTACGAACCGCCTTTACAAGCAAAGTAACTTATTCCATTTAGCTACCTGTACCACTTACCCATCTACCGAACAACTGTCTCGTTGTGGTACGCTCCTTCCCTGTGACGGAGGTTGTTGCAACCCGTTCAAGCGTGGAAAGAAGTGGCAAGTACAAGACTTGCACTCAAAGAACCTCCTCTTTTACTCCCAAAACACACACAAGCTCCCACAGCATCCATTACTCAAAAGCATTCTTACTACAAAATTAGCAATTTCAACCACAATCAACGCACATCCTCGCCCCTGACACTGTATCCACCATCCCTACCCACTCTATCCTCCACTCGCTCCCCTCCAAAAATGCGCTTCCAAACCCTCACCACCTTCCTCCTCGCTCCCCTCCACGCCCTCGCTTTCGTCGATTTCACAAACGTCGCATTCACCGGTATCACCATCGGTCAGGCCTTCAACCTATCATGGCAAGGCGACGGCACCGTACGTTGACTTCACCCCCCTACTCCCCTACCAACCTCTACCCTATATGTATCCAATACTAACAAATACATCTCATCCAAAAGCCCGTCACCATCACCCTCATGAACGGACCGACCACTTCTCTTGCAAAAGTCTCCGTCGTAGCTGGTACGTATGTCCGATATCCCACTGTCAATATTCGCCCGCATGTCTTTTAACGCCTATTTAGCATCTGCCACCGGCACATCTTACGCTTGGACGCCGGCGTCCACGTTGGCGACAGGGACGTATGTGCTCTCAATAGCTCAGTCTGGGTTAGTCCACAATTCTCTCTCCTTCTCTTTCTCCTTCCTCATCTCCCTCCTCTCTCTGTGCGTGCAACAAATAACTAACATCCACCCAACCCAACCCCCCAGATCAACAAACTACTCCCCCCAATTCTCCATCGCCGCCACTACCGGCAGCACACCCGTAACTGAATCGAAGCAAAACATCGTCGGACCTTCTACCACATACCCTTCCCACCCAGCGACAGGGACATGGGCAGCTTTCACGGCTTTGGCGGCTGTGGTGTCGCAACCGCCGTTTTTGGTTAGTAGTGGCTCTGCGAGTTATCCGCCAAGCGAGACGGTCGGTACACTGCCGCGGTCGGATCTTGGTGATGGGAGTGTTTATTCGGGGCGAGGGGGGAGGATGGGGGTGGCTGGGTTGGTGGTGGGAGGTGTGGTGGGTGTGGTTGGGTGGGTGGTTATGGTTTGAAGGTTCGAGATGGGAGTGGGATAGCTTGCGAGTTTCATGATGGATTGCAGTACTTGTGACTTTGTCTGGTGCTTTTCTTCTGGTGTGTTATCGTTATCATTATCATTACTTGAACCGCTCTTTAGACACGACGGCCGTGTCCTTGAAGCGTTTGCTCTATCTCTAATTCTTCTTCCTTGGCAGCGAACCTCATGTTCTCTAGGGTATATCATCCGCCTCGCACAAACCTGATAAAATTCCCTCAAACACGCTTCCTCATACCCAGATTCCTCATAAAACACCCTTAGATATGCTTCCTCATATCCAGATTCCTGATCAAATACCCTTAGATATGCTTCCTCATATCCAGATTCAGCGCCTCTTTGCCAACTTCCCTCCAAAACTCCTCGCGCTCCTTCAAGATATCCCTGGCCCACTCCTTCACCTCCTCAAGCTGTATCTTCTTCGCCACCCATGTGAATTCCCCCAGGTCTTTTTCTCCTTTGCTCTCCCGCTCATACTCCACCATCTGCAGCAACAGCTCCACCTTATCCACATCATGCACAAACACACTATCCCGCGTCGTCCCCTCTTCATACTCCTGGAACAACTCCATGATACCCTTCCCTGCGTCCCCACCACCATACGCGCCTACCAAGTTGCCGCAAAGGTATTCCATCGTCTCGGCTTCCCTCCTGGCTTTCTCTTCCTTCGGCACGTCGTCCGCAGGCGTTATGTCACCCACCACACTCTCGGCCATATCGTGCACCAGCGCCATCCTCGTACAGTGCGGTATGTTCAGCTGTGCGGTCAGGGCGGGGGGCGCGAGCATGGTCATGATGGACATGCGGTACATGTGATCTGAGATGCTTTCACCGGCGTAGATGGAGAAGCGCTCCCAGCCGGCGCGTTTGGTAGTTTTGAGGCGTGTGAGGAGGTGGAAGAAGGGGATTGGTGTTCTCGGAGGTGAGGATGGAGGAGGCAGGCTGAGATCTTTTAGAGCTATGGGGTGGTTTGTTAATGGGATATGGAAATTGAGGTTATGGGTATTTACCATTCGGAACGGACCAAGGTGTGATGGAAGTGATATTCGTAGATTGGAGGTTCAGGTCACCGTTGAGAGTAGGATTGGATGGGAGTTGTGAAGCACTGCTGCTATTCGGGGCTGGCTGTGTTGTAGACATGGCTTGAGTCGCTTGCAGAAGACGAGAGTATTGGCTGTGAAGATGAAAACGAGAATGCAGAGATGTAAAGAACGGTGGAGTAGCCAGGTGCACATATACCCATCTGAATCTATTGGGCATCTGCATGTATCCGATTAACAATGCTCTGATGCAGTGGCTCGAGCCTGGGGAGCTTACCTAAGTTTGAGCGTGTTCTAGGCTGCTTCTAATGCCCGCAGCTGGCACTTACCATTGGCCATATTCTTCAGACCCCACAGCGTATGCACAGCGACTTGTTTACCTCATGCGTGTGACAAACAATCAATCATCATAGCTTGATCCGCATGCTTGTTTGGCTTGACATCTATTGGCCCACATCACAGTGTACACAATCGCGCGTGATGCCTCAGAGCCGCGTCAAACGACATGAGCAAACAACAAACAAACATAGGAACAACGCCTGCACCAAGCATCTCCATCTTCCTGAGTAACCTCCATCTTCTAAATCTCGACCGACGCGATGATTGGCCATCGATCAGCTCTCAGACCTTTACTCGCAAAAATACCCTTCAGAATGAAAAGACCCGTATATGCTGCGTCGAATGGGCGCTTTATCGCTTGTTCGAGATATGGGATGTGGAAGAGTCAAGAAATGTCAGAGCTAGCCTTTTACATGGGTATATATTTTGTGCTCACAAACCCTCTCTAGAAGCTAGGGCCCTTCTTCCCTGCCCTTGTGCCTCTGCAGTCTCTCAACCTACGCGCCGCTCTATCGAGATGTCTCAACGATTTGAAAAAGAACGAAGTCTTGGGCAAGGAGGTTATGATGAGGAAGACAATGTTCGATGACTGCAAGGGTGAAAAGTTTCAGGAGCTGTTGGCCGCGTTTTCTACTATCGTCCTGCGAAAGGTCCTTGCAGAGGGTGACGGCGGAAAAGCGAGCATTGCTGGACGGCTTGCTGCCGCCAAGAGAATCACGAAAACAGAGCATGAGTCCTTGTTGCCGTTAGCAATTGCGCATCGGTCATCTTTGACAGCGCTGTTGAATAGAAAGAGGGAGCTTAGTGCGAGGTATAAAACTTTCGGCAACATCCTGAGTTCGAAGGACAAGGAGCTGGACCAGAAATTCGAATGCATTGTGAAAACGCAAGGCTTGCTTGATGAGAGCCTGATACCTGACCATACCGTGTCGCGAGTGTCGAAATTTTTTGAGGAGCATTGGCAGGGTGACGCCGGATTGTTGGATGTCATTGCTCAAGGCGAAGAGCAACGGTCAAAGGACGCTCTACTGGATGAACCGTTTCGAGAGATCTGGTCAGAGGTCTCGATTCGGGCCTTTGATGGATTCACCGGACTAAACAGTCATGGACTTCTGGAGGACCTGGAGAAACGAGTGGCTAGCCAGGAGGCAAGACTCAAGCAATGGAGGGAGTTCAAAGAGGTTATGAAGAAAGACATCAAGCCTACAATTGGATCGGAGGTGCAATCGCCGACGTCGATCAAATTCAAAGGCGTCAACCCAGTTCTTCATAGACAGAGAGACCTAATGTTCAGTCCACGGAAGAGCCCACGGAAAAATAACAGAGAGATCGAAAAGGAAGAGGAATCACCATCGGTAATGTTGAGGAAGAGTCACCAGGCAGACCTCCATAAAGAAAGAGATTATGTTTTCAGCCCCAGAAAGAGTCCCAGGAAGAGTGATTGGGAGGTCAAGGGAGCAGAGAAACAGATGTCGCTGTCCTCCCCATCGTCCATTTATGTCAAAAATAATGAAGCTACCCCAATCCCCAACGCGAACATGATGAAGTATCCCAAAAATAGCGATGCAAGTAATGCGGCTCATGAGGGCCAAAGGATGTCTCATTCGAGTGACTCTCATCTTGAATCTTCCAGGGATGAAAGTGATAACTCCGGATTCTCTGAGATCTCGGGTGGACACCTACACTATGGTGAGAAATCGGTTGATATTGCCCGCGTTAAGGACCTTTCGAACTACACTCAGAACGGTGAAATGGGTCACGAATACAACCAAAGAGATCCCTCAGAATCTCATGACCGAAAGCTCCACCAAGATGACAGACTTTGTAGTATGCAGAATGGTGGAAACATCAACGATGATGAGCTCCTCGCCGAACAGGTCATCTCTATGACCCTGAACGCAGCGCCCACACCAGCCAAGCCATTCCTTTCCTTAATGCAGCGAACTCGCCAATCCATAATGGCTTCATCCAGCCCAGGCGGACTCCAACGATTGACAACGAACGATCATGATTCCCAATCTCCCCTACTCACCGCCATAGCAGATGAGCAAAAACCCTCCAGCACACGCCTCAACGGTCCAACCACCCTCCTCGAGCGTACACGGCAGTCCATCTCACTAGTCCCCTCCCGACCTTCAGGACCGCGCAAATCCATGCACGAACGCCGCACCTCCAAAGTCTACCCGACGAACCAATTCGAGACGCCTCGAAAGGAAATGCCGATGATCGAGGAATTCACTCCGCCGGAAGAGCTCTTCAGCCCTGGAGCCGGGTATGATAGCGTCTTCAAGAGCCGACCGAGGGTGGGGTTCAGCCCGATTGCTTCGCCTGTACCAGACGAAAGTCGAGGTGAGAGCGTGGATGAAGAGATGAATGGGAATCGGTGGGTAGAGTCACCGTCAGCGAGAGCAAGCGCTGAGGTTTAGCTTGTTCGTGTCATCATTGTTCACATTAGGGTAGACGGGCAGTGCGAGATTCGAAACGAGTAAACGAGTACATTACAATGCAACCAAAAGTCTGCCAAAGCAGTACCTAACAATCCAACAGTGAATGCATTCCCATGAGAAAAAAGCTCTCCACCTGCTCGTCACCTGCTCGTCACCTGCTCATCGACGCATGCAGCTATACCATCTCTTCATTACAGATTAAAAGCCATGCCAGAGCCAATATATCCTCAAACACACAGCACGCAGGAGGGCTCCATTACCTCTCCCCTTCCTACATTCCAGATTCCAGATCCCCACCGACGACACCGACGACGACAAACCATACCTACCAAATCCACATACCCACACTCACTCTCTCCCCCTCTCCCGGCTCCCTTCTCTCATCCCTCTCCCCTCTACCCTCCCAATCATCACATTGCAGCCCGCCCTCTAATTCACCACCCTCTTACTCTTACCATCCCCATCGTCCCCCTCTCAATCCTTATCCCCCGAAAACCGATCCAGTCCTCCATGTCCACATCCATTCATATCTATATCCCACCCGTCCCATCCCCATCTCCTCCTTCCACCCTAGAATGTATCTCATCAAGAACTCCACTTTCCTTTACTCCACATTGAAGCACAGATTTTGACTTCAACTCCTACTTAGAGATCGAACACACCATAATAAACAATCCTTTTATATTCCCATACAAATCTTCATAATACTATTACTATTACCAAAACATCCATGAGAACAACATCATCTCCTTAACAATATCCCTTGACATCCACCCCCCCTCCACTACCGCTACCTATGCCATCTACCACCACCTTTCCCCCCTATCAAAATCAAAATCGCAGACTTCTTCAAACCCCTCTACGATGGAAAGTAGAGATTGAGACCTCGGAAGAGAATATACGATCGTCTATCACAACCACGCCATTCTCCACGAGACATTGACTTTTCACAACCAGCGCTAATTAATGAAACCAATTCATTGTGATGGTTGGATACTTTCCTATAACATATAGCTTATCTCCATTTCGTTGGTAACGAGACTGCCGCCTTTGTCATTTGAAAGACAAAAATTGTGAATGGGATAGGATGAGATGTTCAGTGTAGAGTCTTAGGAAGGAGATGAAGTGAATATCATGCTGGGAGTCTTAGAGGCGTGTCCTTATATCATGGTAAGGTGAAGATTGATATATAATTGTAATGATCAAGATACTTTATGAAGTAAAGCATTCGCGAGGACTTTTGATATTGACGCGATAATTGCGATAATGTATATCGTGTATCAATCAGATTGATTTGTGACTTATAAGCGCCTTAAGGGGTATATCATTGCAACAGATGACCATTATCCGCCATAAGGTCGACCATTCTCCCGTCAACGGGTTTCGGCAGCAAACGCGATGACCCTCGATGTTCTACAAGGCTTTAGGTGCAATGTTCGTGTCCCGAAGTATTCAATACTTGCAGACCTTGTTAAACCTCTTCACCAGATCCTAGATTATTTCGTCAGTATGGCCTGCCAACCATGAAACCGGATCCTACGGCTTGTACCTCGAAATTGCAATCATCCATACTGCCAAACACAGCATGCTTCCCTAATTTCTCCGCCGTCACTCTTGGACTAGAGATACCGAAAGCGATTCGGGCTAGGAATCGAGCATCGTCGCGAACCTTCGTTGCCGATAATATCGCCTTTATCTTCCCTTCATCCATCCGTCCATTCCGCAATTTCTTATCCCCTTGAATGAGGCTAATCGGCTTCTTTGTGACACAGAAGTTACAGTGGCCACAACCGTTTCCCGGAATTGAATCTTGATCCCCAAAATGCCTAGCCAATTCAAGATTGAGACAAGACTTAGAGGTGATAAGTCCAATGACACTCCGGACTCGTGCCATGTCGCTCCGCTCTCGGGCTTCGATCTGTTCGTAGATAGCAGTGATCATGTCGTGCTTTGCAGACCCCCCTTGAGGAAACTCTTTGAGTATTCGAAAGCGATTGACAACGCCGCTCGGCTGAAGCTCAATGGCGCCACTGTCATGCCACTCCTGTAGTTTTCGGACAGCCTCTGCGCGTTCGAACCCACCACTACGAGCGGCGTAATCAACATCGATGTGGGTCCACTTCTTGGCTGACTTGCTGTGTTTCTCTAGGGCCGCTTCAACCCGAGAGCTACCGACTGTTCGACTGTCGAAAGAGGGCGATTTGACGTATTTATACTCGGAATATTTCGGAGTTATTGCTCTGATTAGTCCAAAACGAAGCTCAAGCTGTGCGTTGAGGAGGTCCAAAGCGTTCCTCTAATACAAGATTAGGATAAATCATGCTTAGTATAGAACTTTAGGTGAGACTAACCCGGATATCCCATTCTCTTGACTCTTCATTTGCATTCCTCTCGATGACTTCCCCAGGCTTTGCATATCTATGAAGCTCCAAGAACTCGCCGATCAAACCGTTCACACTCCTGAAACTTGGGACATCTGCCCTTGACCATTCTTCCATGATACCTATGTCTTCAGCACACAAGTAGATTATGCATGTGCTTTCAAGTCCGTCGCGCCCTGCACGTCCAATCTCTTGACTGTAGCCTTCCAGACTCTTGGGAATAGCATAATGAACAATATTTCGTATATTGGCTTTGTCTATGCCCATTCCAAAAGCGATCGTGGCTACGATCTGTGGAAGAGACCGCGTACATCAGTATGCAAGTATTCAGACTGGTATTTAGACTTACAATTATATTGTCTGAGCCCATGAACTTATCTTGTACAACGGTTCTGACGTTGTTTGCCATACCAGCGTGATAGCTATAAGCATTGATTCCGTCCGCTTTCAGCCGAGTACATACAAGCTCTGTCTGATCATGGGTCTGAACATAAACTATGGAAGGTCCTTTATTTTGGCGAAAGAAGGACTTCAAGGCAGGCAGCTTGTCCGTCCCATTCTTGAAAGATTGGGCGAGCAGACGAAGATTAGCTCGATACGTAGTAGTGCGGAAGACTCCCTGCGATTCGATGTCAAAAGCATCACAAATATCGTGGGCGACCTTGGGAGTAGCCGTAGCCGTGAGGCAGAGAACCCGTTCGGCTTTGATTTCCTTAGCAAATCTAGCAACTTCGCAAGACCGGTCAGTCAGACAATAGAGATTTTGACTTGACATGGGAATCTACCCTTGAGATAGTCGGGTCGGAATGCGTGACCCCATTCGGAGATACAATGAGCTTCATCGATAGCGATCAGTCGAACCTTGGTGTGGCTAATCATCTCTACAAATCCTTCATTGTTCAGACGTTCTGGAGCAACGTATCTGCAAGACGGTCTATTAGCTTACGAGGAGGATTTTTTAAGGCTCAGATCAAATGACAGCAAACTCTAGGAAGGGTGTAGAACAATGGTAAAGTACGTGAAATCTAGGGTGATGATTTTCTAAACGAATATACTTGCTGAATTTTCCTCCAAGCTCTCAGGATCCAGACACTGATGCTCGGAATTCGGAAGTAAAAAAGTTGAGATCCTCATTATCTTGGATCTCAAAATACATGAATAAGAGCCACGCCAATACCCATTTCCAAAAAGCCACATCCGTAGGAGTATTTGGATAGCACAGGACCGCAGAGATCAAGCATGGATGACGACGAAAGAGAGAGAATACCCACAATATTTTCAACTCATCCCGCCGCAGCTTATCGCTGGTCTCTAGCCATGATTCACGGCTCTGAGATGAATCCATGGCAGCAGCGCAGACACCCCGTTTCTTCAAAGCATCGACTTGATCCTACACATACGTCAACCCGAAGTCGCGTAGTAAAGGACACATTTCCTTGCAGTTGCATGCTATGTAAGCGGTCTGCCACATACTTTCATCAACGCGATCAAGGGGCTCACAACGAGCGTGACGCCGCCACCAGGGTCCTGACCACATTGCTTGTCATAAGAGTCAAAGGCTAAAGCAGGGATCTGATAAACGAGACTTTTGCCACCTCCGGTTGGAAAGACAACAACAGCACTACCACCTTTGATTAGGCGTGAGATGGCTTGTTGTTGTTTAAGCCTGAAATGTGGAAATCCCCAGGTACGCTGAAGTATCGATTCAGCCAGCTCAACCGCGATCGAATCCTCGGAAACTTTAAGCTTCTTTGGTGAGGCTGCGTCGTCAAAGTCGATAGGAACGGTTCTTTTGGTGGTTGAGCTGGTAATTGTAGTTTCAGTGTTTTCGGCAAGCATTAGGTCTTCGTCCTCGACGTTGCCAAACTCTTCTTCACTGCCTTCAAGATCAATGTACGCCCGAGCACCGTCGCTATCCTTGAAATCATCTCTGTTGGCTTCACCTTCCATATATGACTTGACGCTTGCGAGCAAAGATTGCAAAGCAGCCAGGGGTACGGTTCTGCGGTTGGTCGTGCCCTCGTACGTTCCAATTTCGGTCAAGATTGCGGTTCTTTGATCGGACCGGTTTTGAAGTAGAGGCGCCATGAGTGAATCAATTCATGTCACATACTTTACTTTATTTTACATTCGCGTGTAAAGAGACGCGACTGCCAAGCCATATAGAGCTAGAAGAGTGGGGCTAAGCCACAAGAGGCTAAGAAACAGCATAAAGTACCTTATGTAATTAGCTGGGTCTTATCCTTCACCAATCAACGGTTCGGGGGAAGAACCAGAGGACAGAAGATTAAGAGCAGGTGTGTGAGCAATAGGGCACCTATCTCGCTTCATTAGGCCATCGAGAAACTCTGATGCGATAGCGGTCTCAAATTCCTCCTTGTGATATCAAGGCTTCACTGTCAGTCGGAACCGTTCATCACGCTGGCTGTCTCAGGTCGTACAAAGTTGTTCGCTCTTTCCTTCTGTATCCTTATTGGCATCATCCTCGTCCTGGCTCCATCTACTCGCTTCGCCTCTAGGGTGTCAGCCATCGTCGACCATCTTGCCCCTCTCAAGACAAGTTCTTGGCCAATTGTCTCCTCGAAGAAACCCATCACTACTTCCGCAATGGTACCACAAGCCTACAAAAAGCCTCCGCAGGCCCCACCTGTGTTCACTGGATCTCCAAAATCCATCGTCGAAGATACAAGGAGGATGATAGAGAAGTCAAGGAGTTTAGAGGACACAATTGTAGCGGAAATCGAAGCGCAGGATGCGAGTTTCAGGGACGTTTTGCTACCAATAGCTCTCGATGAGAACGATAGTGGACTTATTTCGCACATTATTGGTTTCTACCAATCCGTCTCCACAGACCAGGCAGTACGAGATGCCTCTACGGAAGCCGAGCAATTGATGGACGACTTCTCCATTGAGTCATCCATGCGTGAAGATGTGTATAAGCTGGTAGAAGAGGTTACAAAGAAGAATGAGAAGCTGGACGCAGAATCGCAAAGACTGCTCGAGAAGACACACAAGCACTACATTCGCCATGGACTTGGAATACCTGCGGGGCCAAAGAGAGACAGATACAAAGAAATCAAGAAACGTCTGAGCCAGCTATGCATAATCTTCTCAAAGAACCTGAACGAAGAAGTCGGAGGGATCTGGTTCGATCGCAAGGAGCTGGAAGGCGTGCCCGAAGACGTTATGTCGTTGTTTGCCAAGGGAGAGAGTGAAAATGCTGGGAAAGTGAGAATGACTTTCAAATACCCGGACGTGTTTCCTACCTTGAAATATGCAAAGAATCCTGCAACAAGAAAGCGGGTCTACCTCGCAAACGAAAACAAGCTACCCCAGAATATACCAATCTTCAGGGAGGTGATTCTTCTGCGAGATGAAGCTGCCCGATTGCTAGGGTATCCGAATCATGCCTCATTCATCATCGAAGACAAGATGGCCAAAACACCTAAAACGGTTGATGACTTCCTCGGTGACTTGAGACAGCGCCTCAAGAAGGGAGGCGAGTCGGAGAGGAAGGCTCTCACAGATCTGAAAGAGCAAGACCTCAAATCAAGGGGTATGGAGAAGAGCATCGATGGCCGCTACTACATCTGGGACAATCGCTTCTATGACCGACTTATGCTTGAGAAGCATTATTCTGTTGACCAAGAACTGATTTCGGAATGGTTTCCATTAGAAACCTCCATTCGCGGTATGCTCACAATCTTCGAAAAGCTTTTCGGCATGACATTTGTGGAGATCACTGGCGCGGATCGCGCTTCCATCTCTCCGTCTGGAAAAGGTGATGACATTGTCTGGCACCCAGATGTCCAGGTCTTCAGCGTGTGGGAATCTGAGGACCAAGGCAGTGGTTTCGTGGGCTATCTGTATCTTGACCTTCACCCTCGTGAGGGGAAGTATGGTCACGCTGCCAACTTCAATCTCCAGCCAGGTTTCATCCAGGAAAACGGAACGCGGCGTTACCCTGTCACAGCGCTAGTATGCAACTTCTCGAAGCCTACCGCTAAGAAACCCAGTCTCCTCAAGCATGATGAAGTCACCACTCTGTTCCACGAACTTGGCCATGGTATCCACGATCTCGTGTCTAAAACTCACTATTCGCGCTTCCACGGCACCAATGTCGTACGTGACTTCGTTGAAGCGCCGTCTCAGATGCTCGAGAATTGGTGCTGGACACCCTCGCAGCTCAAAGCACTTAGCCATCATTATTCCACGCTCTCTTCTGAGTATAAAGCGGCATGGCGTGAGCAAGCGGGCCAGGAGGCACAGGAACCCGAAGAGAAAATCCCAGACGAGCTGATCAAGAACCTGATAAAGACGAAACATGTAAATGACTCCCTATTCAATCTCCGCCAACTACATTTCGGCATCTTCGACATGACCATCCATGAACCCAAAAGCCACGAACAAGTAGAAGGCTTCAAGTTCAGTGAGATGTACAACAAACTAGGCTACGAACTCACCGGGCTGCAGACCCCAGCCCAACTTGGAGAGAGCTACGAGTGGGGTACGCATTGACATCCTCCCCTCCAAATATATTAACTCACTAACATCGTCATCATTATAGGACATGGTCAAACCACATTCGGCCACCTACTAGGTGGGTACGACGCAGGCTACTACGGCTACCTCTCCAGCCAAGTCTACAGCGCAGACATGTTCTACACGGTCTTCGAGAAAGATCCGATGAACCCGGAAGAAGGTCGGCGATATAGACACATGGTGCTTGAGAAGGGTGGTAGTCAGGATGAAATGGAGACATTGAAGAGCTTCCTCGGTAGAGAACCTAATGGCGATGCATTTTATCGGGAGTTGGGACTGGCGTGAGTGAGGGAAGACGGGAGTGGAATAGATCGGCTGGGAGAGGTTTGTGTGTAGAGCGATTTGTGTATGATACCCATGATCATGGCTGTCCTGCTGTTTCGTGTTGAAAGCATATAGATGCGTATAGGAAATACGAGCTCAGCATTAGAGGGTTGGAAGAGGTGATGCATATTCATTCCTTTGGCGATAGAAATGGGGCTCTAGAATCAGATTGCGTGAATGCATTGTCCGGTCTCAGGATGCTCGATGATTAAGGTCCGAGTTGTTTTCTATTACTTCTTGTCTTATGATACAGGCCAGAATACTATACCCCTCCAGCATGCACTCTCAGTCCTCGACTTTACAATTCTATCGCAGATACCCAGCACCATACGGAGTATTGTCATACCAATTCAAACTTGGACGCAGCTACAACACCATCCATACACCTAAAAGCAAACCTTCACCCTCCCACTTCCCACCCATCCAGCCCCTCCAGCAGACCATCTACCACATAAACCTCTGCACCAAACCCGGCTCCTGCACCCACTCAAACCCGCGATATAGAAAGATATAGCCGACGGAGGCATTGATGACCAGGAACCAAGCCGTCTCGAGCCAGAGACGATGATTATGCGCTTTCGAAAGGAGGGTTCTGTTGCTCTCGGATGCCTTGTCGTTTGTGTGGGAGGTGGGAGTGAGGTGGAGGCGCCATATTAGCCAGGGTACAATAAAATATCTTGGCTCGACGAGGGGTGCGGTGATAACGGATAAGGAAGTGGCGAGGAGCCAGAGGAGGAGGAAGCTGGTTCGGAGGTTGGTGTTGAGTGGTGTATCGTTTGGGGGTGGAGCTGGATGGGGGAATTTATTCTCTGGCTGTTTGCCTTGTTTGCGGTCGGTCGATTGGGCTGGGCTGGGAGCTGGGGCCCCTAGGGCTGTGATGACGGCCCATGCGCAAATGAAGTAGATTGGTACTGCGAGATATTTGATCAGTGGATGGCGGAGGAGGATGCGGAAGACGTAGAAGGTGTAGTGGCGGTTATCGGCGAGAGTGAATGGATGGATGATGGTATTGTAGTGGACGATTGCGAGCATTATGGCCATTATTGGGAGAGCTATGACGATTCTAGGATGCTGTTGCTTGATGGTGGAAGATCGTATAGCGGTGGGGATCAAGTTTTGAGGGATGACGATGTTGAGAAGGTAGGGGTAGAGTAGCGGGATGGAGAAAAAGACGACATAGGGCCAGAAGTAGAGCATCTGAGTGAGGTGGATGGAGACAATATGATTGTCTTTATCTCCTAGAACATGTGAACAAATTGGTCATCAGAGTGCTTGGTTTGGTGCATACCTAGAACAACACCGCCATTCGTAACCACGAAGCCTGAAAAGCAGGCGAGGATTAGCAGATAGGGTATGACGCTCCGAAGCGCGTTTTGAGAATTGAGGCATCCAGCTATTGCCATTGAAGCTCCGGACTTTACATAATCTGGATGCAGTAAGCCCATATCGACATATACTGGGAGACAATAACAACCTTCCAAGCTCGCCTCGCTAACGAGTGGATCGTACGCTAAAGAGTGTTTCCAACTTCCTTGTATCACATCGTAAAGGCCAGGATCGCTCGAAAAGTCAACGTCTGCTTGTCCTTTGGGTATAGCGCGGCAGAAAGCAAGGCCTCCCAGAAATAACGAGACCCAAAAGATATTTGTTTGTCGAAAAAGCAAAGAAAGAAGACCTGCAAGTACGGCATAGTAGTCATATCTCTTCTCAAGGTAGCATTGATATGCATATAGCACAGACAAAGCTGACAGAACGTCCGTGTAATAAAGTCCGGAAAAGAAGAAAAGCGGTGGGAACAAGCAGATGTTGACAGTGTTGTGGATCAGTTCTGCAGAGGGCCATTGCTCTGATTCACTGTCCCATTCCTCGCCTTCGTTTATCCTCCTCGTAAGGAGCAATAGACGGCGAACGACTACTACGAGGAATATGCTGCCTATAGCGTTGGTAGAACGGAAATCTTTGGTATCAATGACCTTCCAGAATAGAAATAGCTTTATTTGGACATACGAAACAAGGTATCTTTGTGATTATGATCAGCCAATAGTCTGCATTATTATGACAGATTCTATAGCCCACAAGCCAGGAGGAGTAGTTATCTTGGAATCCCAAAGGCGCCAATTGCCTTGGGCATAATTTGCAGCCTGGCGAACATGGAATGCCTCATCCTGGTTTCATCAGTCAAAGATGTTGACGCCTTTCTTTGATCAAGTCCTTACGAGGTATGGCGTAGGGACGATGTCCTGCACGAGTTTGAACCACACCGCGACTGCAACGGCGATGATAGCAGCTGCAGCCGAAGAGTTTCGAGTGATTGATCCGCCGGAAGATCTCGTCATTACTGTCTAAGTGGCTCATCTTGAAAACATGCTGCCGATGGGGCGAGAACGTTACGGAGTAGAACGATAGCCAAAGTGGTACGAGGAACATTAGCGGTCCACACGCGTAATTCTAGCGCGTCTACCGCTTACAAGAACCAGGATTGTTACTTACTTCACACTTCTTGTCATACCGTATCGAAAAATCTACTTGACTGCTAGTATGGCATTGCCTTTGCCACCCGGCTTGACGCCGCCAGAAACAGCCTTCATTTGTGAAATGGAGATGGTAACAGTGATTCCCCGCCAGCGGCTCGAGGGGCTCAATCTACTCGGGGTGAGTTGAGCCCACAGACAGTGTGTTTCCAATGAAGTGTAGGTTAGCTCTGAAAAGCCTCTTTGGTTGCGCTGTCAAGCTGACCATCCTGGTCAATGTATAGGGCCCAATCCCACCCCTCAACCCACCTTACCGAACTCCACTTCCACTCTGGCTCGCTCTTCTGCTTAAACGCCAACGGCGCGCCAACATCCTTCCACCTCCATGGCTCTCTCCAGTTTCTCTTAACTCAATCCTCGATCTTGAAAAGGGTACACCCTCATTTTCTCCTCCTCCACCGTTACCGCCGCACACCACCACATCCCCACCCTTCCTCCCCAGCGCAACGGCCGACGCCCCTCCAGATGCATTGCCCTACCATTGGCTGGAGATCGGAGAGATGCTACTTGAGGCGGCGAGCGATGACATACCAGAGCCCGACAATGTGCGAAGACTGATGCGGGATTTGCGGGAAGTGAGGATGGCCAAGATGAGGGCTGGAGTTGGGATCTTGGAGGGAGGTAGAGAGGTTAACATGAATGGAGTTGGAGGGATGGAGGTTGCCGAAGGGAGGGCGTTCATTGGGGGCGTGGTTGATGGGTTGAGGAAGATTGGAGCGAGCAAAGAGATCACTAGGCGCGAGAGAGAAGCAGAAGAGAGAGAGAACGGTTTAGCTGGTGGGGAGGAAGATGAGGAAGATGAGATGGGAACATAGGTGTCAATCTTACGGATCTCTAATTCATTGCAATTACATGCTATATCTACATGACCGAATCGGTGGTTGGGAGTTGCATTGGGACAGATATAGGTAATGTCTACAACTGTTTGCACCAACCATGTACTGAAGCCCTTGGCGAAGCCGGTTCTGCCTCAAGAATCGTCGAATGCTTACCTCTCGCAGCCGGAGACAGTGCGTTTGGCACCGATTAATGGTAGCTTCTTCACACACGTCCATAATGCTTGTGTCCTGTGTGACATTGGGTGAATCCACTTATGTGCACACCATCCCCTCTGCTCTCCAATCAAAGTCCATGAGACTCAGTAACTTAAGGCTTAGTAGGTAGGGCACCTTCCAGATGGAGTGAGTAACGGCGCTCTCGCCGAGTCGAATTCATTTGATCTTGGTGGCCGGATGATGAGGTTCGCGATACGTAAATGGAGCGGTATGACATTGATGAACGCGAGGCGAGGGGAGTTGGCTCCAAAAATCTTCTGATCGCCTTGGCATCGTCGCCGAGCCAGCCCTATAGACCCCACAATGTAAACAAACCGTTGAACATCCACCATTTCAATCGCGATATCATTTGCACCGAGTATCAATTCGCCTTCGCTGCCCAGACACAAAGAACCCTTCATATCGCGTCATAAGGACTTCATAGCAGAAGGATACAGAGTCCAAGATGGTAAGGTTTCCACACCTCTAGCTATCAGCTCCCAATGTGCTCCAACTCAGCTACGTGCTCCTCTCAGATCTTGAAAGTATATCTGATACCCTGTGCCATGATTTTGAAGCACAAATTTTCGTTTGATCTATGTACTACATCAAGACGGTCACTGACAAGGTTTCCCAGGCCTCCACAAACTACAAAGAAGCATTCGCCCTATTCGACAAGCGGGGCAACGGCCGTGTCGCTCTCGAATCCCTCGGTGACCTTCTCAGAGCGTGTGGGCAGAACCCGACACTGGCCGAAATACGAGATTTGGAGGGGAACGTTGGTGGAGATTGTGAGCTACACCCAATTGTTGCAGCCAAGTTGCAGAACGTCTTGGCTGACGCAAGAATTGTGTAAATTGGCAGTCGACTTCGATTCATTCCAAAAAGTACTCAATCGACCTGGTGGCTTCCGCGATCCGGGCGAGCCGGAAGAATATTGCAGGGGCTTTCAGGTGTTCGATAAGGATATGACGGGGTTTATTGGTGTGGGGCAACTCAGATATAGTGGGTTTGATACGATTCAATGAGGAAGGTAAGGCACGGTGCTGATTATGGTCTACAGTTCTGACGAACCTGGGCGAGAAGATGAGTGACGATGAGGTGGATGAGCTGTTGAAAGCGGTGGACACGAGTAGTGGAGAGATCAATTATACTGGTACGAATTCTGTGGATGTTCCAATCAAGTTTTGGATATAGCTAACGCAAATGCCCAGATCTCGTTCGGACCATCCTTGCCAATTGATCTACCTTCCTCCCCACCTCCTCTCTCATCCACAACCCGATCCCACACGTATCATACTCCTGGCGTTACTTATTTGGTTGCACGGACTGAGGTCTGGGCCGGCCACACGCGAACATATGCGAGTGCTTTCTTTGTAGCAATAACGATAGCATCCAAAACAGAGGATGCATCCGTGACACGACAGTCCGCATGCATCAGTGTGCATACCTCGATCGCAGAGACACCCTTCGTATGGTTGCAGGCCGCTATTAGTAGCCTCCCAATCCACCGTAACCCACTACCTCTGCTCAATCTCTCACCTCGTTACCCCCTCCTCCCCCTCCCCCTCCACCCCCATATCCTCACTCTCAACCAACCCCCCCTCAAGCAAATAAACCACCCTCTCCCTTTCCTTTCCCCCCGCCTCCGTCTCCGCATCCCCCAAAATCTCATACCCAACCCCAACCCCACACCGCCCACACCGAAACAGCCTCCTCCTCTCAAACCCGTCTTCGCGGCGCACGATCACCACTTTCCGCGCCGGTCGCATGTTTGGTGTTAGGAGTGAGGGGAGGATGGCTGCTGCGGAGGATGCGTTGTTGGCATCGGTGGGGGAAGGGGAGAGTGGTGGGAGAGGTAGGATGCAGGCGCGGTCGAGGGAGGGGGATGCGCGGCGGGGGAGGGTGGGGAGGGGGTAGGGCGTTGCGAGGAGGAGGGTGGAGCAGAGGCAGTGGTAGGTGTGGATTTTGGAGGTGGGTTGGGGGGAGGGCATTGTTGGGGTGAAGGTGGGGGTGGTAGATAGATAGGGATCTATTGGTGGGGAATGTTTTGTGGTAGCGGGATGGGGATGCATGGCGGATACTCCTACTTTCTACACTCAAAACGACTGCGACATGCGGGAGGCCTTTTCGAATAGTCACAGATTCGGCATGAACGGTATCTGAGCTGTGGGAGGGTGGTGTCAAGCTTCGGGTGGAGCTCTTCATCATCGTACTAATTGGAGCCTACACCCCCAAGATACTCAATTAGCAATCTGAAACTTGCAGGGACTACCTTTAGGGCGAAAACAACGAGCACTTGTCTTATTGTCTATCGAGTTTCAGATTGCGGAGCAACATCCGGACCCAAGCCTCAGAATAGGTGGCCGCGCTACGGAAACCGAGCCCACGGAATTGTGGGTCGAAGGATCGCGCTATGTATCCCAAGTGATCATCCCCATCGCGACAATCGAAAGATGTGATGCCAGGTGCTGAGATCGCTGGTTATTGCATCTCGGAATGCTAGCGGGAACAAGCGACAACTTCAACTGTCCATATGGGAGAGAGGGGGCTTTACCGCGAATCGAGCATTGATATCGAGGAGTTCCTTATTGATCGCGATAGGTAATTCAGCCACTTCGAGGATCTCGGGACTGAAATGCAAAACACTTAGCGAGCCTCGGAATCTGGGCCCTTCGATTTAGCGTGTGTTTACTCCCCACTTTCTTCATCAGAATTCTGCGCAGTATATAACAATCCTAGTAACACGTTCTGCTTCTTTGGATTGGAAGCAGTGGATCGTGTTTTCAAGCATACTTACAAGATACAAATTGAATATAGACGACAACACAGTTGAAAAGTCAACAGCTATAATCACATCTCTCTAAAGTAAACAACCTAAGATCAGAGGGTGAAAGCAACGCTAAGGAGTCGCAAAGGCCCTGCAGACGCTAAATGACGTTGGATGGGGCTTTGCCGTTTCTTCCTTTGCTTTAACCGAATTTGGTAAAACCAATCGCAGCTCTGAACAACGAGACTACGAGTCGCAGTATTGCATGGAGCAAGGTGTGCTGAGCAAAGCCTTGTGTCAATCTGCCCAAAGTGTCGGGCAAGCGGTCCCTATTCTCACCTCGCCCTGTGAACACGTTCGTGGCAAATCCAAAAGAACGTCCTTCTCATAAACACAACCATTCACCCGTGTATCTCAATATGTCGGGCTTTCGGTCCTTGGCCTCTACCTTTGGCCAGGACGATTCTCCTGCTTCAACTCCCTTCAAGTTCACCGGCGGCAGCGCAAGTGGAGGCTCGAGTGGTGGCCGTGGATATGGTTCCGGTAGCGGTGGGGGCAACGGGTGGGACAATACCCAGAATCGTAGGCGACGCACTGCTGGCAGCGTCTCGCTCATGGCATGCACCCCATGTAGACAAGCACGGCAGAGGGTGAGTATATACATGATCAGCACGTTGCCGCGAAGCTTTTTTTCTACATGCCAGGTGAGTGGACGAATGCTAACGAGCTGTCTTGGTTCTTATCTTTAGTGTGATGGGCAGAGGCCCAACATGTGCAGTAGATGCACACAGCGGAAATTGGACTGTATATACGAGCCCCACACGAAGACACACAAAGATGGTCTCATACGAGAAATCGAGGTTCTTCGAGGAAGTAACAACAGCCTGCAGACTCGCAATAGGAAACTGGAGGAAGAAGCCATTGCAAGCGGCACTTTGAACCAGAATCTCATGGAAGAAGGTGCGTGGCATAAGGTAATACTAGACACCATAGGGAGCAACGGTCACGACCGAGAAATCATCAGAAGATTGCGTGCTGGAGAATCGCATCACGCTATCTCTGAATGGCTCATTCGAGAAAATCCCGATTTCGGCAACCTAGGCCTTGAACCTACTCCTCAAAGCAGGCTCATTGACGTAGTGAAGCTCTTCGAAGGGCAGTGCCAGACACAGGATGGTCTCCGCCTTTTCGATCCAAGTAATTCCGAGGTTCGCTGGACAACGGTCAGCACAAGTCAGAAACTTATTGGTCATTTGGTCGATCTCTATTTTACCTGGGTACACCCTGTGCACATGCTTTTTAGCGACATGGACTTCAAGAAGGATTTCATAAACCATGAAGAGAACTACTGTTCCGTGCCCCTCGTCAACGCAATCTGCGCAATGGCGTGCAATTTGCTAGACGGAGAGCATGACCATGAACAAGGGCACTCCGTAGAGGCGGGAACTTTACGAGAGGGCTTTATGAACGAGGCTCGAAGAACGCTGTCGCCAGATTCTTATCGCCGTATGACCTCAATACAAACTTTCGCAATCATGTATCTGGTTGAAGTGAGCTCAGGAAAGACCAGGAATGCCGTCGGATATCTCAGATCTGCCGTTGATAGCATGATGACGAGCGATGGTCAACCGCACGATGAAGAAGTAGATCCGCTTACCCTCTGGGGTCTCCATACACTCAATACGTACAACCGCCCTCCGCGTGCTAACGCATGAATATCAAGGCTGATTAATGACGTAGCATGTGCGCCGGCATTACGTACCAAAAGCTCTATCCTCCCTTCCCTCCCGGACAGTATATCTTTGAAAATGTACGAATGGACACAGAGGACGCACTATGGCGCTGTTATCGACATCCAGGGGATGCGAAAGAGCTCCCCACTCGATTGAGTCATGCAACTGTTACGGCTTACCATCAGGCGAAGTTATTTGGAATAATCTACGATAGCATCAACCTGTATTGCGGTTTTCGCGGTCCCGTTTCTGCATTCAAAATCCTGGAGGTATACCGCAAGTATCTGGACTGGAAAGACTCTTTGCCACCTGTCATTGCCAAATATAGCGAAGGGGGCCAGCCTCTGCCGCACATTCTCCATTTACAGTACGTTCATGTGTAGGTAGGTAGTGCGGTGCCGACTGACGGTCATTAGTGTCCAGTATCATACTGCATTGGTACAGCTTTTCAGGCCGCTACTGCATGGGCAGTTCTTTACTGGCGACGACCAAGCTGAGTTGCGCCGCATTGTGATGTTCCATGCGCGGAGCGGTCTTGAGCCTCTCAGCCATGCCAAACGCCTGTACACCTCCCGCTATTTCTTGCCTCTCATGGCATTTTGTCTCCTTCATCTCGGTGATACCATCATGTCCTGTGCTCCACATGACCCTCCAGCCCGCGAGACGTTGAAGTTTTGTTTGGAAACCTTGCAGCAAGCTCGTGCTGGCTTCCCACTATGTGGCCCACTCCAGTTCCTGTTCAGACAGAGGGCCGAGGAATGTGGCGTACGGATCCCCGAGCAGTTGAAAGAGCTCACGGAGTCCTTCAGCTCTTATGCGATGGACGATATCCTCGATGCTTGTACTCGGTTGACCTATGCAGAACCTCTGGATCAAATCGTGGACAACATTGACACAAATATTGCGAAGGATTGGAGCGGAGAGTGGGAGAAGCAGGTCATTGGTCGCAAGAAGATAGGTACATGATCAATCGTCGGGAGATACTTATCGTCTGACAGTGTCTCTAACGGCTGATTGAGCATCGGCATTTCAATCTTGGGATTTAACATGTGGGTGACGTAATTGGCGGCCGGTTGTGAACAAATCTTTCCCAGGAGCTGCCATTATCGTCAGGACACATATCTCTGACATCGGATTCACCATTGATGAAGCAAAGCATGGGTGGATCTAACACAAATCCCAAAGATGGCGAAATCGGTTCCAGTATTTGCAACGATCTTCGAGTATTATACGATCGACAAGAAGCGTCCCTGTTTGTGGTAGCCAAGGATTTAGCGGGTAGTGGAGTGATGACACAGGATGCACGGCCATGTCATTGACTCGGTACAGTATACATGGTATGTCAATAATTTCACCCTGCCCAGAACTTCAAGTAACGGCGTGCTTGGTATAGAGCTTGCGAACCATTGGGCTTTAGGACACACTTTGCGGACGAAATCGGCTCGATATACAAGTGCACTCAATATCATTGCATTAACCATTTTACTCATGCTTGTGAGCTGCCAGATTTACCTTCACCACGTGTTTGCATTGCTGCAAAGGACCCTACAACCGAACAGGACAGCAGGGAACGGCGACCGAGTGCTGAATTAGGGGGGGCAGGATGGCATTCTGCAAGATCAACTTGGCATGGTGGCGGTGTGCCTCCGCACCTGAATTCAACAAACATAAAGCACTAGACTGAATGGTCGAATTCCTTCAACCCCAAATATGATCCAAGTTGCCCGCCCCTATGACAGTCGACTCGATGCCTTCCTAGTTCCTACCCCTAGACCGTTTCCGTTTACCTTGATATTATCAAAAGCTTACTATGATTATAGCAATCACGCCAGGTCACTAGCAGTGGTATACAACCTATCAAATATCATAATTCTATCATGCTATCATGTGAAATAGGGGCCGTTCGGTCATCGATCCGGATCCCCCAGCGGCACTGTTGTCTTATCCGTCCTCATCGAGATAAGATGCTGCTTTTCCGTCAAAACACATCGAGATATCGAGGGCATCACACATCTTACAGCACTCTCACACTCCTCCCTCGTGTCTATGTATCGGTCAAGCGGTGGGATCTGACTCGGGATAGCCTTGACGCGGGCTCTTGAGTGGGAACCCAAAACTGCTAGCGGAATTTGGATCGGAACGGTTGAATTTTCGATGTGAAGCTCGATCGATGGCAGGCATGACTCAGCACTTTCCTGTGCCCTGATTTGATGAAACAACATTATGAGCTCATCGTCTATCACGATTACAGTTCTAGGTACATACTTTCGATCGTTGGGGCGGAGTGACGAAAACTTCGGCAATTGCTAATGGGTCCCGGATAAGCTCCCAGTCCAACGTACCCTTCAGTAGGGCGCTCCCGTCTCCTTGGTTTGGCTCGGGACAGGTGACATAGCATACTGACCACCATGCAGGCATGATACGGTAGACCGCAAACGCAGCAGATGAAGACTAAACTTGCTTACAATCTTCGTGCCAGAATCTTAATGGTTCCCTAGGAGAGCGTGCCGAATGCAGTCAAGTGTGACAGACGGACCAACCGGTGAGAACACAGGGAGGTCTGGCGTTGACTAATTACGGAGGATCGCCCGAGATCTTCGGAGCGCTTGAGAATTGTTCAGGTGCATGGCCGGAGATAGGCCCGACGCACCTTGCACCGCCAATTGTGGTCGTCTGTATCCTCTTTCACTATTAGAGAGTGCGACATTCATCTTGTGGATAGGTGTCGCATTCTAATCTGAAATTAAAATATACAGTTTTGCAGGAACGTACCCTTTCAGAACATACCCTTTCTGACTCGACGCAGTCCAGATCTTGCGAATAGCATCATACTGGAGCCAGACTTCAAAATCCCACAACGAGCCGCCCCAGATCCGCTGTTTGGACCTACCTACCTATAATGCTAGTCCTCCTGGAAGATATCGGTAGCCTTCCATTTTCGCTTCAGCCCACCACATATATCAATCATGGTATCTTCAAAGTCCACACGCTGTTCCCTATCCTCATCACTATTCTCGTCATCACCAAATATCCCATTCTCACTGATGACCTCATCCGCCCGATCAACATCTTTGTTTTCCAACGACAAAGGTCCTCTGATTTCTCTTTTTATTTTCCCCTCTAAGACCTTCTGAGGTAGCCATATCTGCCACGCAGGATACTTGGTCGTCCAAACGTTCCTGCTGCCGTTCATTTTGCCCGTTGAATAGTACTCTTGTCCAGAATCATCTTGCTTGCGCTGAGGAATCGTCCATGCCAAGTCAGTCGGCCTAGGCTTGTCATCACTCTTTTCCTCCAAGATCTCAACATGCCTTGATCTTTTCCGATATGGAGCGACGTATGTTGGGAGGCTTCTCGGAGGGGACCCAGACTTCCCCTTGTTGGCCTGGACATCTCTCGGTTCACCCTTGTTTGTGTTATTGATCTCACTTCGCAAGGACAGGAGGGTTTTGGCGACTTCATGAGAGACATCGTTGTCGGTAGGAGCTGGTATTTGCTTTTCCTTTGTTGCTATGCACGCGAGTGTTTGCGGCCCACTAATGTATTCGATGTCGGTCTTCGAATACTTCTGCCTTTGCTCGTTGTCTCCCAAAGCAGTCAACCTCTTCGCTGCCTGTGATTCTTCATTCGCTGCTATCGCCTGCATTTTCTTTAAACGGATTGCGTTCAACATGAACAGGTTTGTCTTCGACTACGAGAGTGAAAAGCAGCTCCGTGTTGGAAATGGGATTGGAGTTTAAGAACCTGGCCCTGTACTACTTATGGGCTTGATCATTATTGATTGGCCTTGGCAGGGAAAGGATGGTCAGGTGACTCAATGTGGTAAGTTAAAATTCCCCCAAGAAAGTCTAAGCATATGGTTGAGAGAACTTGAGGTTTCGATGAAAACGGCGGGTCTGCCTTACATTCACCATCTTTACTTAAGATCTCTCACATTATACTCTGGCTCCCCACGAACAGGACTTTTCTCTCACTTTCAATAAGCATGCAATGCATGCAAACCGATCAACTTTACCTTCGATAAGGAAATGCCAAGGACCTCACAGCATAAAAGCTAATGTTGTGACTCACGTGAGACATCTCTTCGGCAGAAAACCACAGACGCAAGGCTTCAGAATGGACGATATCGCAATTCTACCCGTACTGCTGGCTCAAGTTCGAAACAACCCATCTATGCCTGAACCAGAGAGATCGCCAAGCGTGCTGGTGCAGACATCCACATCTGTTCCGAGGACAATGTCACTCGGTCACTGGTCAACGACCTCATCGCCGCTACTTGCGCCCCATACTAAGCAGCCTTCCCCAGGACAACAGATTGAATCACTGTACCGTGTTGCGACTCGGACGCCTGGGAGGGGTTTCGCTCACCGTATCTTGTATGAATTAGTTCATATATCACAACTCTAATGAGTACAAGGGAAGTAGTTATCGTATGATGAAGCTACAGCAATACGCAAAGTCGAAGATATTGGATATTGAAGTAAACTCACTATAAACTCACAGGCAATTTATCTAATGGATACTAATATTTGTGCTCGGGTATCTTCACTGAGATCTATATAAATCTCAAAGTCTCATCAGCTTCAAGCGATCTGGCTAAGTCCGACATCGGTAACATATTCTAGCCAGCTTCAGGCGAGTACTTTGAGGTCAAGATATCGTAAATAGGACCAGAACATGGTTTGATGGCAGAGCTTATGAAAGTATAGGTATTAATGGCTTGAAGAACAAAATTTGATGTCCCGTAACGCAGCATGGAAATTCCTTTTGGTGATGTCGAAGGTTTATTAAGTTCAAATGGTACTCGACTCATAGAATGCCTCGCAAGTCGGATCGATTTTAGATAGGTTGTATTAGATCTGTACCATCTTCGGCGCAGTCATGAAGATTCTAATGAGGATATTTCGTGAGTTAGGTTCTATTTGAGCCTATCAAATGCTGAACATAAACCACAAGCACATCAAGGAATTGATTTTCGAGACTGAGATGGAAGCCAAGAAGCTAGAAAGAACGGGCCGAGCCTAGCGTATATTTTAATCTTAGGCTTAGCGCTCCACGAACGCAAAGTCCACATATCTGACAGCAGTGTTCCGGTCTATCAAACAACCAATTTTGCTGCTCTGATGTTGCGCATCTTAGATTTGGATGGGACAAAGCTTGTACTCTTCAATGCCTGTTTTCCAATGATCGACGTGTTCGTGTGGACCAGGCTTCATTCGTTATATCGTTGAGTCGAGTGCGAATCGCGAAGATGCGTCTGGACGTCAAGGTAGGATTCGAGATCGGCACAACACAGACCTTTGTCCATGTCTACGGGGGCAATCGAGTATAATATTGGCTGACTTCGAGTGCAAAATCGCAGAGGCAACTCTTTGCCAGATCCGAGAGGGTCAAGGGCATCGACTTCCACCCTACCGAGCCATGGGTACATTGTCCATCCTATTGACGCTTCCAATTCCTTGAGCTGATTGATGTCAGATCCTGACTACATTATACAGCGGTATGAGGGATAGAGCAAAAGACTTCGTCCGGTTTTGAGGCACGCTAACAAGGCGAAGGGCATGTCTATATATGGTCATACGAAACCCAGGTACATCCAATTGGTCATCTTGGGTCAACAAAAACTGAATGTCATACAGGCGATTGTCAAGACGTTCGAACTCACAGATGTCCCAGTCCGAGCTGGTCGCTTCATCGCCCGCAAGAATTGGATCGTCTGCGGTTCAGATGATTTCCAGGTCCGCGTTTACAACTATAATACATCAGAAAAGATCACATCCTTCGAAGCTCACCCTGATTACATCCGCGCCATTGTCGTTCACCCTACTCAGCCCTTCGTTCTTACAGCTTCGGACGACATGACAATCAAATTGTGGGACTGGGAAAAGGGCTGGAAATGTGTACAGGTGTATGAAGGACACAGTCATTACGTGATGGGCATGGCAATAAATCCCAAAGACACCAACACCTTTGCATCTGCATGCCTAGACAGGACCGTGAAGATATGGAGCTTTGGCTCGGGACACGCAAATTACACTCTCGAGGCGCACGAAACGAAAGGAGTGAACCATGTTGACTACTACCCACAAGCCGATAAACCATACTTACTTACCACCTCGGATGACCAGACAGTGAAGATCTGGGACTACACCACCAAGTCCCTGATCGCAACTCTGGAAGGTCATACCAGTAATGTTTCATTCGCCTGCTACCACCCTGAGCTGCCTATTATCATTTCTGGATCGGAAGATGGTACCGTCAAAATATGGCATGCTAACACCTATCGATTGGAGCAATCCCTAAGATACGGTCTGGAGCGAGCTTGGTGCGTCAGTTATCAGCGCGGGAGACAGGGGGTCGCAGTCGGTTTCGATGATGGTGCGGTAGTTGTGAAGATGGGTCGAGAAGAGCCAGCAGTGTCCATGGATAACTCAGGAAAGCTGATATGGGCGAGGCATAGCGAGATTCTCTCGGCGGTGATCAAAGGGGGTGATGCGACCATCAAAGATGGCTCCCCTATTTCCTTACCCTCCAAGGATTTGGGGAATTGCGAAATCTACCCGCAGACTCTCACACATTCTCCTAACGGTCGATTCGTGTCGGTGTGTGGTGACGGAGAGTACATCATTTACACTGCTCTTGCGTGGCGTAACAAAGCGTTCGGTTCTGCTCAGGATTTTGCATGGGGTGTGAATACGAAGACCAATGATTATGCGATACGAGAGTCTGCTACGAGTGTGAAAATATACAGCAATTTCAAGGAAAAGGATGGCGGCATCGATGTAGGATTCCAAGCAGAGGGTTTGAGTGGTGGTGTGCTGCTTGGAGTAAGAGGTCAGGGTGGGATTGGGTTGTTCGACTGGGACAGTGGTGCACTTGTGCGAAGGATAGAGGTCGATCCCAAGAATGTAGGTTTTGCTGCCCTATGCTGACAACATGGTCTAAAGGAGATGCAGGTCTATTGGTCAGAATCTGGCGAGCTCGTCACACTTGCCTGCGAAGAAACCTTCTATGTACTGCGTTTCTCTCGCGAAAATTACGTCGAGGCTCTGCAAGCTGGACAGGTCGATGAGGATGGGGTTGAAGCCGCCTTCGAAGTCGTGACAGATGTGAACGAGTCCGTCCGGACCGGACAATGGGTCGGCGACTGCTTCATCTATACCAACAGCACAAACCGTCTCAATTATCTTGTTGGCGACCAAACGTACACCGTCAGCCATTTTGACCAGCCCATGTATCTGCTTGGCTACCTCCCACGCGACGGCAAAGCTTACGTGGCCGACAAAGACGTAAATGTGGTCTCTTACGCACTCTCCCTCTCCGTGGTCGAGTATCAAACCCTCGTCCTTCGAGGAGACATGGATACCGCAGCCCAGCTCCTGGAGGATATCGCGGATGACCAGAAAAACAAGATCGCTCGCTTCCTCGAAGGCCAGGGCTACAAGGAACTGGCTCTCGAAGTCGCCACGGACCCAGAACACCGCTTCGACCTCGCCCTCGCACTCAACAATCTACCCATAGCCCTCGAAATCGCCCGCGAAGCCGACATCGAGCATCGATGGAAGACCGTCGGTGACGCCGCCCTCACGGCATGGAATCTCGCCTTGGCTGAGGAGTGCTTCACCAATGCGAAAGACATGGGCTCCTTGCTGCTCCTGCACACGGCCACCAACAACGCCGACGGCTTACGGCAGCTGATCGCCCAAGCCGACATGGCCGCGAGCCACAACATAGCCTTCAGCTGCCTCTGGCACCTCGCCGACGTCGACGGCTGCATCGATCTCCTCGTCCGCACCAACCGGACGGCGGAGGCTGTGCTTTTTGCGCAGACGTATAAGCCGAGTCGATGCCGAGAGGTTGTTGGGTTGTGGAAGGGGGGGTTGGAGAAGGGTGGGAAGGCGAAAGTGAGCCGGATGCTGGGCGTGCCGCCTAAGGACGGAGAGGGGGACGGGGATCTGTTTCCGGAGTGGGACGAGTATTTGAGGATGGAGGGGGAGGGGAAGGCGGGCGCGGTGGTGGATGTGGCTGAGGTTGGTGAGGGGGAGGGGGAGGGGGAGGAGCCTGATGGTGCTGGTCGCGAGGGGAGTGGTGCGGAGGCAGAGGAAGGGGTGGTGGAGGCTTAAGGAGGTAATTGGCTGTAGCTTGCAAGTTACTCCCACATCCCACCTCATGGCTTACGTGTGATCAGCTAAGCACGTATGTCAGTCGCGCCGCTATTTCCTGCGTCAAGCCGTTCACATACGTATTTGTACTCTGCAGCTTACCAGAGCTTCATGATTTTCTCAATCCTCGTATCTCCCATATGACAGCTCCAATTCCTACCTCGCCTCCGCCGTAAGTCCAACTTACAAATTGCAGAAGACCATACATTTATATCATATACACCATTGTCAGTACCGACTCGATACTATATCAAGCAATTGAAATTTTCGATCCCCTCCCCTCTTCTTCCGCTAAATCCTAATCCTAATCCCACAAACCCCGATCAATCATCGTGCCCCTACATACCCCACAAACCCAAATAAATAAGTCTCAGCTCCCGCCTTCACGACCCTACGGTAAAGCACACCGCTGATCTAAATCATTTGATTAAACTGTAAGGCTTCCGTTTCCATGGAGGAGGAGCTCAGACTTTAGAGGTTGTATTGTGGGTTGAGGAGGATGGGTGGTGGATTGGTGGTGGACTGTTGTGGGGGTAGAGATATATATAGATATAATTCAGGGCTGGGGTTTGTTTTGTTTCGGATATACTATACGATACCAACCATGAAAAGTACACAAATCCTTCCTTCCATACATCCCAACAGATCACTTACTTCCAAAGAATCCTTACCCCTTAACCCAAGCTTTGCGTTGGGAAACATACACTAGTACCAAGGCACGTGGTTGTCTTGGTGATATGTTGGGATGCATGGATAGTGCAGTGTAGGTTTGGGGGTGGTAGGTGATGGGGGATTGTAGATTGAGATTGAGATGCTATTGTCGAGGATCATTGCTTTTCTTTGAAGAAGGCGTGTTTAGGCTGGATTTGAATGGGGAGGCTGGAGCTGGAGGCTGGAGGCGGAGTTGGAATTGGGATTGGGATTGGGATTGGACATTAGGGATGAATGAGATTTGAGGTTTTTTTCTAAGATAGGAGGAAGGGTTTCGATGATGAAGTTGAGTTTGGGAAATTAAAGCGTGGATATGCTATGCTATAACAGGATGGGAACTCAGCCGGAGGGCAGAGGGGCAGGTAACCCTAGCGAACGATGCGCATAAGACGGCATGGAGAGCAAGGGATAGGACAGCATGTGGTTGGTGTCTAGAGGTCTAGAAAACGCGATGGCAAATAGGGGGTAGGGGACGAGGTTTTCCTTCCATGGGTCACGGTTTCCTCTTCAGCAAGCGAGATATAGACCGCCCCTCATTAGCTCTGAGTAGCTAGATAGTGGAGTATGAAATACGAATACAAATACAAATACAACAGGATGTGAATATAATATCCAAATTGGCATCTAACGTGTTAGACTAAGGGACTGACTGGTTTTACTCTTTGATAGAGCAGCAGTCTTTAAAGATTTTTAGAGTTAGACTTGGACGTAGACTTAGACTTGGGGGATGGTGGTAGGATGGGGATAAGGGATTGTGGACGATTGGTGGAGATGGAGATGGAGTTGAGGAAAAGGATATTCTATGATGGAAAGAAGTGATGGGATTTTGATTTTGATTTTGATTTTGATTTGGGGATGAGGGGGATGGAGATGGAGATGGAGATGGAGATGGGCATAAGAGATGATAGAGAGATAGATAGTGCATATAGTTTATACCTTAGCATGGAGGTATAGCGATTCCGTAGATTCTCTAGATTGGTAAAGTACCTACAAGGAGTACAAGTGGAAGTGAAAGATGGAGTTGGAGTTGGGGAATTAGAGGTGGGATGGGATGGGGGTGAAGGGGAGAGTGGAGTGGAGGTTGGGCGACAACGGTAGGTACCCGTTATAAGCTTGTCAATCACGACACGCTGACCAAGTCGGGTTTGCAGAAGCTACTATGCACCGCTGGCGTTGTCTGTCTGTCTGTCCTGTCATTTTGCAATATTGTGTGTTGTATGTGATCTCCAAAGCCCGGAGTATCATCATCCATCACAATCCACGTTCCAAACCGCCAAAAAAAAACCGCCAAACACCCCCTCAAATCTCCCGACACCATCTCCCCAACGCCCCTCCCCTCCCACTCTCACCCTCCAACCACCCCCCAATCTCCTCCAACCCCACATCGACCCTCCACATCTCGCCCTTCCCGCCGCCTCCCCTCCCCCCACCCACCGCCGGCAAGACCAGCTCCAGCTCTCCCAAATCCTCCCACGCGCCCTTCGCCAGCACTTTGCTCCACACCCTCGCGCCGCCACCTACGGCCATCTGGCCCGCGGCGCTGGATTGCATTTTCGACTTGCTGGCCAGGGTGACGTATTCGTCGTAGGCCATGCCGAAGGTGCAGACGTCGGTGTCGAGGATGATGTCGAGGCGGGCGGCGGCGATGAGGAGGGCGAGGGCGAGGGTGGAGAGGGAGGGGAGGAGGGCGAGTTTGCTGTCTGGGGGGAGGAGGGTGTGGGTTGTGAAGGAGGAGGGGGTGGGGAGGGTGGTTGGGGTTAGGGTTGAGATGGGGAGGAGGGAGGCGTTGAGGAAGGCGGGGATGGATTTGGTGGTTGTGTAGAGGGTGCGGAGGAAGTGCTGGAAGGGGGGCGTGGTGAAGAGGGTGCTGATGTAGTCGTTCCAGGTCTTGGAGAGGTGGTGGAGATCCGTCTTGTTTTGTTGGAGGAGATCATGGGTTGATGGGTGGTAGCTTAGAGCCGAAAGGCAGATGTCTTGGTATGTGCTGAAGCTCTTAGGTAGAGAAAGATGAACGTAACGTTGGCCAAAGCGGGATTTCACTCGCTTCTCTAGGCTGTCGACTACGTTGACTTTAGTTGTCAGACCCAGAACGGCTATTGGTGCGTTCCGCGACTGGGCCACGTCGAAGAGATTGTACAGGAGCGTCTGGCGGGGATGAGATGCAAAGAGATCGAATTCGTCGAGCACAAAAACAACCGATCTCGCGGTAGTAGCATCATCGTCTTCAAGTGCAGGATGAGCCAGCAATGCCAGCAGAGAAGTCAGAGTATCAGCGTAATTGCTCCTACCGCCCAAGTCGTCATCTTCAACATCCATTTCCCGCCCGAGTTGTCGCCAGATCTCACGGAGAGCGAGTTTGTCGTCAGTATGAATAAATCCGCTCAGTCGTACCACGTGGAAGTCGTCTCGGTGATCAGAGGCAAGCGTTGATAGGATTGTCTCGACAAGACTAGTCTTCCCACTACCTCTCGAACCGATGATAAGCATCGAATTGCCTTCTCCTGCCAGGACGGTTTGCTCAACAAGTTGTTTCACCTTCATTTCCTCGTCTTCGATATTCATCAATGGTAGTCGCCGTCTTCCCGTAAGTCCGGACAGTATATGCGTCTTGGGTTTTGTCAGTGCCTCAGGATCTCCACTCAGCATGTCCTGGAGTGCTTGGGCATGGCCATCAAGTGGAGCTTGAGGGTCGAAGATAATCTCAGGCTGGGGAGGAGCCACAAAGGATGCCGGGATGGGAACAGACTCTTTTTCTGCCGAAACAAACTCCGCTTTACGAGTCTTTTTTGGCATACGAACAGGCGTTTGTACTAATTCCCCCAGCCTAGACTCCTCACCTTGAGAACCTTGAGCTAGCTCATCCGAGAAGACATCCTCGCTGACATTCGTCTCGAGTCCCTGGCCTCCATGATGCCCTGCATCGGGCAAAACCAGAACGTCCGTAGACGACTTCTTCCGACGGCCTTTCTTTCGCGGTGTATTGAATTTAGCAACAGGCTTTACCTGACTTCCCTGATCTTCTCTTGTCTCAGTCCTCCTCGACGTCCGTCTTGCTCTGCCAATTGTGTGGTCCTCAGTGCTGTCCTTTTCGACCATCGCTCCATTTATTGTGTCAAGTGACTGTTTTGGCTTGAGCTGGTGGGGATTGATATCTATGCTCAAGTCATCCCGTCTCTTCTTCACACGCCCATTCCCACTGTCCAAATGCGTAGAATTTGGTGCACCGCCCTGGGCTAGCTCATCCGTAGCATCAGCGTATGCCCAGCCCTTGAATCTTTTCCTTCTCTTCCTCGATGGAGTTTGTACTTCTGTAGTATCTTCGACAATTCCACTGCTACCATTTCCAATGTTGACATTCTCCTGACTTCTTTTCCGTAAATTCTCCCTCGAATTTGTGATCCGTCCCTGCCTACTCTCATTATCCAGTGCATCGGTCGTAGAATCCTCGCCACTTCGAGATTCCACCACCGTCCTAGCATTGTCTGTACGTCTTACTGATCTCTTCCCTTCCGAGTCTTCCTGCCGTACCTCGACATGTTCTCTCTCCTCCCGGTCCGACACCTCGCCATTGATCTTGGGACTTGAGGGTTTGCCGTAGACAGCTTGCGTGACTGTTCGCTGCACGCGGGAAAAGACAGAGATGGGTTCGTCAACCATGATCCTGCGTTTTTTGACGACGCGCGACGAAGGATCGAACGCTGCCATTGTAATTCAAGTTTCTGTTCACCATTTGCTATAGCGGACTAGACAGACATTTGAAGTGCTTAGATGGAGTCATAGGTGCTGGCCAAGGAAGATGTTTGCCCACTTTGCTGAGGCTTCTGCACGCGAAGTGGGCAACGCGCCGCCGCGTTGCGAAGTCTGTAACTTCATCTCCAATTTAAGCGTCAACGTTACAGCACTTCTGCAGCAAAGATTATGGTGGTGGGATCATTTCGGCTAAAATGGACGTCATTGAAATCAGCCATCTTCTCAGATAGCTAGGTGCTAGAATACTACGCAGAGAAACTTTGGTGTCTTTCCCCAAAGCCATGACTGCTTGAGAAGACTGCTTCTATATTCTACAACGGGGTTGAGTAGAGTTATTGTCACAGTTCTATACCCGATATATACAGGCCTTGTCATCGTCTCTTTCAAAAACTGGCCGCCAGCGCTTCCCTCTCCCTTCAGCAATCACCTAGGACGAGCGCCTTCAGACACGCTTCGTGGGCTGAACAATGCAGAGCGTTCGACATGAGTAGCACGATCAGCGTGACTCGGGACATAACCTCCGTAGATGCAATGCGAAACTGAAGTATGAAGATAACATGATGCTGCATGGAGCCAAGGACCGAAAGGTTCCAGTATCCGTAAAAGCAATGCAAAACACACGCTCAATGCAAGAAAAGTCTTATAAACGAGTCGTAATCAGGGAAGCTCGGCCAGGGGAGACTTCGAATCCCTGTGTGAAAGAAGGCCATGATGCCGTGCGTGCAAAGTACTTTCTACTGAATAGTGGAGACGTGTCTCTCACTGTGGAAATTCAATGTTGGGGTGGTCTCGGAGACGACGGACACCTATTGTTGATGAATGAAGAATGCGACGTCAGACGGCGTCCTTCGGCCGAAATCAAGCTCCTGCGACTGAGGAGATTGTGGCGGTCAGTGTGGATCATTCCAAATCATCCTCGGCATCCCACATCACATCAGAGCGGCATATCAGGGCGGATGCAGGGTTCATCTATTCATTCAAGAAGCCCGGGGTTCTCGATCTCTATCTCGAACCGTCCTGCTTTTGGATCGCTCAGGCAGGACCGTATGTGATGATCCATATTGGTTTGCCTGCGAAACGGCATGGTCGAAATTGTGCTGGGTCAGGACGGCAGCGTATTTGGGTTCCTTGAGAAACTTCGGCACAGAGTCCTAGATGATCATCAGTATATGTATAGTAACATGGGCTTGGGGACCAATTGCTTACGCTTGACATCAATTTGAACACCGAGGCTTGTGCATCTCGGAACAAACCCACAACTTCCTGTAAGCTCTTCAACAGAGAGTCGTCATCTCCAACAGCTCTGGTCATACGCCCAGCTAGGCTGTTTCGCAAGTTGTGGTCGATGTTGAGCTCACATGGTGAGCCGGGTGCGAGGAAGGCATTGTAGAGACCTACCAAAGGTTAGATAGCTGAAATGTGAGAAGATTCGTCCGCGACGTACCATACGCAGCCGCTAGATTCTCCCTGATCGCGTCCAGCCTCGAAAATGCTTTTTTGCTCTCGGCGATGTCGTAGCTCCTTGTGAATTCTCTGACTTCGAGGTAGAAGGCCAAGTTCTCCTCGCAATGGGTATCTCGCAAAAATTCTCTAAAAAGCAAACGAAGCGCTGGGTCGTTCACAATGATGTTGAGGCGGTTGTTGTTCGAGTCTCGAGGAGCATTCTTTGCATTGTTCCTGGCGTCTGCTCTACTGTCCTCACCACTGGGGCTGTCTTCTCTTCCAAGCCATCCAGCAATACGTTGGCCCTTGTCCGTAAGTCCATAGATGGCATTCTTTGTAGGCTGGAACCTTGATGCTCCAGGGTTCTGGTGGGCATAGACCTTGTCCTCAACCACGGCCCAGATGAGACCGTGAGAAACAAAAAGCTCCGCAATCTCATACACCTCTCGGCGGTCCACAGTGGTACAGCAATCCATCAACCAATCTACAGCGGTCTTGCCGGTAAATGTATTCGGCACCACGCGGTCAAGTATCTTTCTCTCTTTGGCCATCTTCACCCCTATCATGCCGTTGTAATAATCACTTAATGAGTCATTGTCGGATGCCGAGATACTGAGCTTGATGTTAGGGCCATCTTGGCCAGAAAAACGTCGGAAGATGACTTCTATCGTCGCACGGTCATGCGACAATTTGTCATTCGAACCGTCTCTTTCCAGAATGACTAGCTGCATAGTATTTCTGGGACTGTCCAAGAGGTCAAGAACGTGCCGCTGGCTGATGCCATTGCGCTGACAGAATCGTGTGAGCACATGCATGCCTTTGGGTGTAAGCTGCCACACGGCGTTTTTGAGAGGAAAGGATGGGGTGGGCTTTGCGTCTGAAGGCTCGACAAAGCGTGCGTCCATGAAGCGCTGGCAAACTGATCTCGCCATCTCCTTCGCCATTGAGAAGGTCGTCGTTGTGGTAGTTGTGACTATTCTGGAAGGGTCTTTTGGATCTGGCATTCGGTTCGATTGGGAGAATTTGAGAGATCCCAGATTATTGATAGCCTCTTCAGACGTGAAGGTGTGATCAATCTTCTGAAAGCGCACCCGATGTGCTGATAGTGGTAAGCTGACCATCAGCGTAGAAAAGAGATCCTCAAAATCTCTCGTAAAAGGCCGTTCTTCATCCGTCATGCGGAGAAGCCTTGATGATGTCTGATGCATCTTGTTTTGTGCTGCTTGCTGAGGAGATTCTGCGGACGAAGAAGGAAGGGTTCGGGTATGGGGGGATGGACCCCTCGTGAGTAGTCGTCGCTGGTCCGGTGGAAGGGAAGACACACCGGGTCTTTGGGCAGGCGCCTCGACGCTTGGGCTCGCGGTTGACCCAGATGATGGAACCGATGCCGAATCCGTACGCGGTGGTGTAGGGTTGCCGTAGTCCTTCTGCTGCCCAGATGTAGTCTCGGTAGGCGGAGCGACAGTGGTAGTCTGTTTTGTGGTGTTATCGACGGATGACGACGATAGAGATTGCTGTGATGCCTGGGAATGTAGGCCACCGGAAAGATTTGCAAGTGCAGCGGTGGTTTTCTCTCGAGCGATGGCAGCTATTGACAATCTGTTATTGCGGACTTGATGACCGGTGGAGGAGGTAGGATTTTCGGTATTGCGGGACGAGGAGGTGGGAGAGCGACGGCGTCCCGTGGAACCATATGATGCGACCGACTGGGGGGCGTTGTCTATAAAAGCATGTTCAGAAGATGTTCCTATGGTTGAGGAGCGGTCGAAGAGGGTTTGCGCAACGGAAGAGGGTTCAGTCAAGGGCTGAAGAAAATGGGAAACAGACCCGTCATGTAAGCCGATTGACACCGGAGACACAGACCCAGCCAAGGCCACGAGCAAGAGGCGATGGAAGCAGGCTACAGGACATCGACCGCTTAGACCGGTCGGCAGTTGAGCCTAGGGAACAAGTGTGAAGGTCAATTGATATGAAGCAGGGAGGCAAATAGGCAGGATGCGTCAGCTGTCGGTGGGTGAGGAGATGAGCTTTGGGGTGGTTTGGGGTGGTTTGGGGTGAACTAGTGTGGGCAAATTCGGGAGTGAACTATGGTTCTGGCCAGGCCAGCAAGTGCGCGCGACAAAGGGACGACTCTTTCGAAGGCAGGCAGGCAGGCAGGCCGGCAGGGGCTTAGCACTGGTCAAGGCTAGAGGAACAGGAAGAAGGTTTGGGAAAGGTCGAAGAGGTTAGCAAAGGAGGGAGAGAGCGAGGCTAAACCAGTCAAAAGCAGCAATTGCCAAAGTCAGTAGTAATCCAGTACAACATAAGGTACGGAGCACTATGTACTAGTAGTACTAAGATAGGTAGTCTCCCATGCCATGCCAGACCATTGCCAGACTAAAGGGCTAACAACTACCTTACCTTAGTAATAACTAATAACATTTGGAGCATGCCTCAGACAACTACTGTGTGTCAGATTTGATCGGCAAGACACGAGGGCGCAGGGTATGGGATGCCGCTAAGCGTGGCATGGCATGATGGCAGGGCCACCATATCCCTGCCAGCATCTCTAGTCTCCACCAGTAGTCGTGTAGTCCTTCAGTAGTTCCGTAGTCAATGGTAAGGCAGGGCCGTCACTTCCGTCATGTCAGCCCGTCCCCCCTTGCTGTGCTCTGCGACATGAGCACTGAACATGCGTCGAGATCGTCGAGTCCAAAGTGGATACAAATAGTGAGAAGACCAAGCACATGGACCGGCAGCAAGGCACTACCACTCATACATGCAACACCTGCATGGAGGTTGAGATGATGGTGGGGTATTTATTACGTATGGATCGTTTTCTTAGATGAAGAAAAGCTAGTTGACTAGTGTGGAATCCTAGCTTTGGCTTGGGAGATCCACGGGCCATTAGAGTTTGGATGGATGGAAATACGGAAATCCTGATCATTCCAGTGATTGCAGGAGAATCCAAGAAACAATTTATCGCTTCAATTGCATCTCTTGTCCTAGGTACGTACACAACCCATATGCTCATTTCCATGTGCGTTTGCCATCCCCACGTGCACGGATGATGGATACCGAAATACATCAATCATCTGGAATTGTTCCGATTGAACCTCGCCTGTGAGCACGTTTCAGCTCGTCTTACAATGCAATGCGATGCACTGCACGCCTCCACATGTCTCTCGCGTACACTTGACGCAATGCCACCGGCCTCGAGGCAGGGCGCCAAATTGTCCATGCTCACTTTGCTCGCGCCTCTGCTCACGTCCAATTCTTCATATGTCATGTACCACGGTACTTCGGCCGTAACAGCAAAGACCGAATCTCGGCTCGGTCTCTATGCATCGTCTTTGCGCGACACGAGTGGGTATGAGGTGAGTGCGACGAGGTCCATCGACAAGGCTCGGGGTTACCTGGCCATCGCCGTTGTTACTGCATAGTCCAAGCTTCTTCGCTGATCGGCTCCAGGATCATATAGGCCAACGGTATGTTGCCTTCTCTGCATTGGGATATGCCACATGACAATTAGTAGTATAGATCCCGTAGGACGATAGTGGTTGGCGACCGAGCGCTTCATCTCGAATGCCGGAGCCCGTTGTGAGGCTACCAGTGACTATTGAAAAGAGTACGCAGTAACTTCTCCATCAAGTAGGGAGACCGTTACGCCAGACTCTCAAGCGATGACCCTGTGAAACTTAGCGCACAACAGATATTAAGGTAAGGTAGGTACTTTCGACTTGTTGGCTCCGGGGTTTCAAGACTTCTTGCAACGCTAGCTACCGGATGATCCTCGTGACCACACTCCACGCTCTGATCCTTAATCGCTCCTGAAGTTTTGGCACATCGAAGTCACCCGAATTATTGCATTGGATGGAGCGTCTATGGTACCATGGTACAGGCTTACAAATATGGAGCACCTTAGAAGCGACCCGTCCACGTATATCAATGCGGCTTATTTTTGTCATGTAGCAGCAACCAGAGGACTAAAGGTGCATGCGTGCATGCAGACTTAACGTGCTTGATAGTGCTTGAGCCAATGGTCGTCGCCAATATGTCCGAGGTCTCAAGAACCTACTTCTGCGTCCATTCCCGGCACCAAGCTCTTAAACCCGGTAGAGTACGAAAACGAGGTTTAACGTCCAAGCAAAATCAGACCGGAAAGGATTCCGCCCGATCGGCATGACATGTGTATAATGGTCTGTCACCACTATTGAATCAATGTCCTCCTCTTCTCCGGTATCGCAGTCTTTCTCCCTTGCGCATTGTTGTGGGGCGAAACTCCATGGACTTCGTTGTCCGCCGGACCCAGTACCTTGGTACGCTTGAATCGAGTGGCTTGCAAGAGTGCGGAAGTCCACGTGGTCGACACTACGCTAGCAACTAGCTGGCGTCCCTAGTTTCCACGCTACATTGCATGTATGATGTGCCAACCCGCAAATTGGCACTTACTCCGGTAAATATTATCGCGCATTACCGGCCTCGGACATGGGCAATGCGGACGCAAGCACACTTCGAGTCCAGGACCTCATTTCTCGAAACAAATTTAGTATAATGTTTTGGGTTACCCTGGAGAATGGTAAATAGTTATATCTATTGGTGTGGTCTTCCTTAGTAGTGCTATTCTACGTGTGTCAGGTTAAGTAGATCAGTTGATACCGGTTCAGCCTCATGGCCGTTGGTGATGGATGGCGAAAGGCAGGGTATATCCTAGTTGATTCTGAACAATCACAGTATCCAATGAGACATTATTCTTTACAAAGGCATGGTTGCCTGATCAGTGAACAGCTTTCTTTCAGAGCCATGACTTTAAGCTGAGCCGGAGAATCGGCCACTTTGCTCCGAGATCTCACTTACGTGCCTGTCACGTCTGTATCATTATGAGTCAGAGCATGTCTGCCTAAGCTGTGCCCTCGTGCGATAGCCTCCAGAGACGAAGAGAGATTAAGAAGCAACGTAGATACGAAGGTGGGTTACATTCGCCGAGGAGGAGGTGGTAGTCATATCCTGCTCGAACGGCGATGTGGTGATAATACATGCGCATTCATCCCGGTCATCCAAGGGAGTCAGTCCCCATTGAATCTGATGATCATTTCGATCTGTGCTTCTCAAGGAGTGATTTCCTCTGGGCGCTGGTAATCTGGTAGGCCTTTCCTTGCCTCGCTTCTACTCGACATTTAGAGGTCGACGCCCCAACGTCCTAGGATTTGGCATCCGACTCAGCAATCCCTTGACAACGACCATCATTGCCCAGAAACGTCAATGATGCCGCAATCAGAAGACTCGGGTTTGGAGAAGCTTTCGTGCAAAGGTATTACGTACCTTGATATGATATTTACAAAACCTTGCCCCAGGCGAGCTCAGAAAGGCCTTCCGTATTGCTGGCAACACGGCGAACAAGCTCGAGAGGCCGTCGCTGCTCTTGAAGCTGATGGTTCAGATGGCTCCGACTTCAAGTTACGATACCTCAGCTACCGGCGCAGAGCCTTCGACCAGCTAATCTTCAAAACCATAGTTTCGCGGAAAGCACGCCATGTTCTGCGGCCCCTGGATGGCGACCGTCATGGTCTGTCTCTTGGATATCTTGAACGACTCCCCATGGAGTTGCTCTTTGGCATATTCTCATATCTCACTATCCCTGAACTACAGTCATCCAAGGCTACCAATTCGCGTGGCCACCTCATGGCATGGTCTGATACCCGACACAGTAGCATCGTCACCCACGCTCCAGGTCTGATCGCCGCACTCTACGCCACTGGCCTTCAATCCGCCTTCACTCTCGGCCGGATTCACACAGCTTTCGCCCGATCCACTTGCACAATCTGCAACAGCTTCGGGGGTTACATCTTCCTTCCGGGGCTCCAGCGATGTTGTCAGCGATGCGCATCGTGCGAAACTGAACTGCAGCCAGTTCCGTACGAAACTGCCTTGCATGAGTACCAGATCTCGGAGAAGGCAGCCAGGGCCATACCTACGATGTTTATTTCCTCGAAACACCACGGCGGTCGATTGCCAGTAGGATCGCGTGGTCCAGACGGCCGTTTAGTCAGTAGAGCAGAGGCTCGACGGTTTGGAACTCGGGATTCCAGCACCACCCCACCACCGAAAAGCAATATTTGGTACAACTTTGCAATAGTATGTCTTTGAAGACTCCTTTCTGATTAGCGTTGCCGTGCTGACTCCAACCACGCACAGATGCCATTGATAGTACCAGAGCTCAACTGCAATTCGCTCAACGACATTGTGGACAGAGGATTTCACTGTTCCGGCTGTGCGAGAGCGATCTGTAGTCGTCGACCTTATAAGACAAGCATCACATGCGATGGCTGCCAGACTTCGTTCACAGGCGGTGTTGATACGCCGTTTGCCAATGACTCCGATAGACCTCACGCCCAGCGGACGTGCAAGATCGCCATCGATCGTGTGAGGCTGTATTCGAGGACGGGAATCCTCGCTCACGTTTCTACGTGCGGCAATGTTCGAGAATACCTAGCTAATCTTGAGATGGAGAAAAGTCGGCCTCTTTATGTGAGAAAAGAGCCCAAGAAGCGCAGGTATGCGATGTTAAGTCGGTGACGAAGGACCGCGAATAGAAGCTGACATGGTACATGATACATGCCAACGATCGTAATGAAATGTCAGGCTTCTAGCCTATCAAGTCGCTGTCGCCATAATTCTGTGAGGCGTGCTGAGTATCCTGCCATGCAATTCCTCGTTCCGACACAGTTTCGTCATCATATCATAATAACACTCTTTCCTCATTCATCCTAATACTTTTCACCGACAAGTAAAACTATCATCGAATATCGTTCCGTCGATATCCTTATCTTTACTCTTCCTTATTATCTCGAATCTTCCCTTTTTTTCCCCTCCTATTCCTCTTCTCGCTTCGATTTCCGGTAAATTTTAAATTTTCTTTTCTAATTTTTTGGGGGGTTCGCTCCTTATACCCCTGTTCTCGTAAATCTGCTCGTTTTGCGGAACTGAAAGTCGCGCGCACCACGAGCATGTGTGAAAGTCTTCTTCTTATTCCCACGCAGGGGTGGAATGACTCCAAGTTCGTCCAATGTTACCCTTGATACATATTTATTATATCCTACCATTTACATGTATTTATTCGAGGTCATTCTATCGTAGGACGCTATAAGAGTAAGAAATCCATCTCTTTATCGGAGTCAACTTTCTAGCTGAGGTATTCTAACTTCTGACGAGGGGCAGTCAGTCGCAAAAATTTCCTAAGGCTTGGGTTTCACATAGGAACAAGACATTGGAAAGTTATAAGACTTAAAGAATATCTTATTCATCATGTCGTTAAGGAATATGGTAAACTCAATCCTAGATGTAAGAAGTCAGCATGCTGATAAAATCCCAGCTTCTTGAGGACCGTAACAAGCGCGAGACCGCAAACGAACTCCTCCTGAATGTTCGGAAATACCCTAAGTATATTGGTCAATACTGTACGACCCCTCAGACCCATCAGGCCCCTCAAATGGCGGGAGAAGAGCTTTCTGCGATCCTCACAGTCGATCCACCGCCAGCGCCACCTGAGATTATCAGTGTCCCGATGGACTACTCGATGTCCCGGTAAATCATATCATGTAAAATCATGCACCAAGAAGTGGACGTGGGGGCCTCCGAATATAGAAAGCACAAGTACTTGATGTAGTACTCACAGGACGGGGAAATACAGATTCGAAAAGATGGCAGAGGACCCGCTTGGGCGACGACCCGTTGGATCATAGTCCAAATATTTCAATCTTCATCGCCTCGCGAAGAACAGTGTGGGTGTAGACCTCGAATACCAGAGCAAAGAGATTTCTAACTTCGTATAATTAGGGCTGCCAGCTATTATGTCCAAGCGCAATATGAAAAGCACAAGGTCATCTGTGAGTGGTCGGATTGCGATCGAGTGGACGCAACAAGGGGCACTTCCCTGACTCAATAGAATACCTGCAAACTAACAGGGCCTATTACCCACATTATCTACCAGAGTACAGAAAAGTACAACAAAGTATAGAGCCTTATTATCAAGTATCGGACTGACCAAACGATAGATCCACCACATGGATCCGTTAAAATGGAATCTGCACCTGGTGATTGAAATCAAGGACGAGTTAGGTTCGCATGTCTTGTGCCGAAGCTACCTCGAATTATGCATGCTTACACAGAACAAACAGGACTGAGATCTAACACATGGAACATACAGTCAGGCAAAGGTATGACCGATAGTTTCAATTGGTCTCTAAAGGCGAGCTCCGCGTGAATATATCCTCAATCACCAAGGAGGGACAACTGACTGCTTCTGACTCGAGCTCAAAGGTGTCTTCCATATCCGAACCCAGTATTTGCATCGCATCGTTCTTTAGAATCTACGCGTCAGTGGTCTCGGAGGAGGACCGACTCAATCGGCACCCTCGAGCACAGTGAGTCGATCAGAATCCTATGCTGCGCTCTACTATACCTTGGTCTTCAAGCCATTCGACGTCGATATGGCTACGGAGGAGGTCGTGAAGATCTTGAAGAACCAATCCTGTCGACGACATTCACAGCTTCGGAAGCCAAGTCTCTCGATAGGTCGAGGACTCCAATCAGGTCTTACACATGGACGTGCGAGGGGTATATAATTGGTGTCCTCGACCTATCGACGGGCTCCCTTCTCGTTCATGAGTCGCTGGCGAGACAGCTGAATACGAGAATCTGGGTAATCGGCGCCCCACCCCTAGTCGCTGTCGCTCGTAACAGCGACTAGGGGTGGGGCGCCGATTAATCAATTCCACCAATGCGTGCCAAGGCAGCAGGCGAGAATTCTGGGGGCTGAGCAACGCCCTGACACCCAATCTAGACTTCGTTTACGAGCTCCAATATAAGATGGACTTGGCACAATGTATGAGTGCAAGTCAAATTGGAGGTAGTCGCTGCACTTCCCCCTCTCATCTTTGTTTCTTCATTACCTTACTTTGCCCGCCCAGAGCCTGTCAGCCATTCGTGCCTTAATCAAATAACCTTCTTTTCCGTCCCAAAGTTCCGTTCGTTATAAAGTCATCTGCTTATCTTTCAATCGTCTCCTCTTCCCTCATCCAAGATCAGCCAACCAGCCACGATGTCCTCACTCATTCCGCTCTTTCTCACCCTCCTCCCTCTAACCAGCGCCGCCTCCCAAGGTTCCCTAAGCCTCTGGAGCGACAGCAGCTGCCAACCAGGCGCGACCTCCAACTTCGGCGAACGGGACCCCGTCGCACTCAACTACACCCTCAGCGCCGACGTTTGCGGTAACCCCGGCGCCAACGTCCACAGCTACATCGTCAATTCGCGCCCAACCTGCGCCAACGGCACGGTCGCCGCTTTCGCCTTCTACAGCACCGCTAACTGCGTCTTGCCTTCTAATGCGGAGTGGTCTTCCGGCATGCATACGTTCAGACTTTCGACGGAATATGATGAAAAGTGCTTGGCGCTTGTGGAATTTAGCTCCGTGGCATTCATCTGCGATGGTTTTGGCGGTAGTGGATCGGGTAGTGCGTCCGTGAGAGCTTCGTCGTCCGTTACACCCGTTTCAAGCAGTCTAAAGTCCCCTTCTGCTACGCCAGTTGCTCCGAGCACGAAGATCACCGCGCCGATCTACACCACTGCGTCTGGCCCCACTGGAATCATTCCTAGTGGTGCTAAGCCTAGCGGTACCGGCGCTTCTGTTAGACCTTCATCGAAGACATTTGGATCCTCGCCAGCTACCTTCACTGGTGCTGCGGTGACGCGGGGGATTCCTGTTGTGGGAGTCATTGCTTTGGTTGGAGCTGCACTCGTGCTTTGAGTACAATCGTAATTTTGTGCCCTATGCAGGAGATCATTGGCCTTTTGTATCATCAAGGCGTTATTTCTGAAGACGTGCAACAGACGTTGGATATGAACAGAGTTAGTCATACCCATGATAAAACCGTTGAGCCCAGGGAGAAATAATCGCAATCAAATATCGTCCTGACTCACCGTTCTTGGACAACTGAATTATATATATGTTAGATATGTCCCGAACGCATGGTAGGTAGTACAGCCGACTCCCCGTCTCAAAAAAATTGAAACAAGCCTATACTCCAATCTTCGCCCGAAAAACACCAGATGTTCCGCCAATCTGCAAAACCACCCAAATCCAATCTCGTCTCCTAGCTCCTTCTCTGTCTCTCAAGCCTGCCCAGTCATTGCAAAGAGCCAGCAGCCGTTCGCCCAAACCCCGCCTAAGAGAGGGTGCTGCGGGTCCGAAGGAGGGTCTTGTGCGCCTAATATCCAACCATCAGAATTTCCCTCATTCCAAAAAGCTGTACGGGGACACGGGTAGTAAGGGGAAAACGGCAGGAGACTTACAAACTTGAGAAAGGGTGGTGTAGAAATTGTCCAGGCAATCTCGGGTTGTCATCTTTGTGAAATCCAAAACGGAAGCCGATTTGTCGGGCGGGCAGCCCGCCAGGTCGAAAAGGACGCTCAGTGCCAAGTGTCCATTCTTTTCGGCGGCGCCGGCGACGATGTAGGGTTTTGGCGGGGATGACTTGCCGTCGAGGAGGACTTTGTTGCTCGCAAGGGTGGCACAGTACTCCCTCGCCGCTTTCTTCGCCGCATCGGAATTGAATTTCAGCAACGGGCTCGGGCCAATGTCGTCCTTATTGCACACGGGTGGATTGAGGCCACCAGTGTACGGGGGAGCTTTCGGCTCGGATCCCTGCACGCAAGAGCCTTGGATCTGGTTGCCGACGCATGGCTGGGGACCTTTCTTCGGGTTGTCTTTTTCTTTTACTTCGTTCCAGATCGTCTTGATGCCCTCATGACGCTGCCAATTGGCTTTGTTGCGGAGGTAGTCGCGTGCACTAGCTGCGACTTTCCCATCGCTTGTATCGAACGGGACTGACTGGTAGGCAAGATAGTTGGCTAGAACGCCGGCTACTAGAGGTGCAGCTGATGAATAGGTTAGCTGTGAATTCTTTGAAGTTGTCTTTGTTGCTTTCCCTAGGGCCATGGTAGTCCTCGGAAACGTGCGCTTGTGATAATGTTTGCTCGGCCATACGCTGTCATAATGCGAGCTGGGGCGGTGATGGTCTCAAACTTCGAAGTAGAGAAAAGGAACAAGACTTACAGTATGACGTTCCGTCAGAAATCAGTGGTGTATCCGAAGATTTGTTCAGCGCAGTAATCTTCACCCCAGGTGCCCAGATCGAAACATGGTCTCCGCCCTGCGCAAAGTCCGCAGGCGTCCCAGTGAAGTCGGTGGCACTCACTGCAATCAATGGATGATCAGCGGTCTCAAATACTGGGGGATATGTGTCAACAGTTTTTCGCAGATCTCCAGTGCCGGGATCTGTGAACTTCGCATAATTCCCAGCGGAGACCACGACTATGACATCGTTCTTCAACAATTTTCCTACTTGGATGCGTATTCTGTTATCGTGCAGATTTGGATACTTCGGATCTGTAACACCTCTACCATTCCAGGACGCAGTAACGACACTATGTTTTTGGCGCTTCTTGGCCACGATGTCTTGCAAAACGAAATCGAAAATGTTCGCCGTCTCGTCGAACGCCATGTTTCTCATCTTGACAACGACCAGAGTTGCCTTCTTGGCAGTACCGTACTGTTGGCCTGTAGCTTTTGAAGCAGTGGCGGTGCTATGATACTCCGCGGTGGGTTGGTCCGGCATGTCTTAACTACCGTCCGTGCGAGGGTCTTGACCTGCCTCTGAGGATTTGGAAGTTTGCAGAAATTCCACTTGGCTTGGAGGGAATTCATCGGTTTTTGCTGCATTGATGCCCATTTCGACGTGATAAATATATTGACCAGCACCTCCGTTCTTTTCGTACACATAATTCTCAAGGTCGTCAAGGTTCGGCACCGTCGAAGGCTGACTGACCATCACCAGCTCGGATTGGGAAGGCTTCAGCTGCGTAGTATATTGGATGTCTCACTTCGCCATTCTTGCGGCCGGGTCCGACAGACGAGCTGCCGCAGACGGACGGGGGACTGCGTTATTCGGTGCCGCATCGTCGACGTTCAGGTCGACTTGGAGAACTCCGGCATTGGCCTTGATTTGGCTGATTTGTGAATCGGTGGCGTTGATCGTCCAAAGTACGAGGGCTTTGTCGATGTCTCTGTATGAGTACACCTTCGTAGCCTTAGTGACCGCCTTGATGGATTCCTCAGTCGTTGTCAATTGCCCATTGCTGGTGCCGTCGGCAGGCCAGACAATGTACTCTTTCGAAGCTGGGTCGGCGGCGGGGCTGAAGAGTCTGTTAGCCCTTGGAATGGCACAAGAGCCGGTGGCAACGGACATAATAAGAAGGGTAAAGCTGCTAAAGAAGCGCATGATGGGGAATAAATAATACACAAACGTCTAATGAAGTTCAGGATCTCGTGCGTCCTCGTCCACTGGATATATATATATGGGCGGCAGTACGCGTACACCCCGTCCTGGTCCGCGTGCACCCTGTCCTGGTACGCGTACACCTCCCTCCATTTGGCTTATTCTAGGGGCTGCTGGCGGGTCACATTATTTGTTATCGCCCCAATAGTAACTCAGAATAGTCTAACTGCCCCGGGCATCCCGCCCGGGCTAAGTCCTTGCCAGACTAGCCAAGATCAAGCACCCGTTTTGGGAGAACGTCATCCGAGACTTTACAGCTGTGATGATCTCGTTTACACCTTTGAAGCCAGTCGGTGGCGAGGCGAGCGTTGGAAGGTGACCAGGTTGAGGCGTATTCGTGTGCCCTACGTATCGTCCACACACCTTCAAGCTCTCTGGCATAGTGTCCAAAATTGCCTGAGCCGTTATTAATCGGTGACTGGTCTGGTAAGATGCGTTTACCTACTATCTTCAGCGCTCATGATAGTAAGCCTGCAATGAAAAGTTCCACAGTAGACATGAAACCATTCTCCCATAGGTGCTTCATACCAGGGCCTGCTGGAGCTGGCTAGAATACAAAGCACCACAGGTTGATGCCCGTGCGGCTCTGGTAAGGTTAGGTGCTCATCATTGGCTTTCACAGACTCATCGTAGAAAAGACCATAAGCAATCATCGCACATAGATGACATCCTTGACGAGCTGAGTCAACTAAGACCCTCGAATCCTTATGATGTAAGCAATATACAGAACATTCAAGATAGTCTCCACGCCGTCCGCTCATTTCTTCGCTTATGTGACGAGCGTCGAAATCCTGCCATTCATGGTTAATATAACTTCTGAACCTCTGAAACTTATTACAAACCTCGAGGGACCTGAAATTGAGATGGTAGCAGACTGAACAGAGCATAATGGATTATATACTATCCCGAAGATGTGAACGTGTCTGAGAGCCTTATTGGAAAGAGTCAGTTAATTTCATCAATTTACTAACATATTTTTACCGAAAGTTATATAATTCGGTTGCAAAGCAAAATCGATTCGGAAATAAAGCGAAGCCCGAAACTACTCCGTAGAGGGGCCGGCAAAATTGGAGGGTCCTTTAGCTTATTCGTCATTTAAAGCAGTGGGCAGTGTTGTTATCTTACACGAACATGTTTTACGTATTTAAAAGTATGTACTTTCTCTCCAAACAAGGGAAGCAGCCTCGTCATGTACCTTACGCAACAATTGCAAAGACACAATAGTTTACAAAAAGGAAATCGAACAGAATGAATAAGTGTGGAAGGTATCATAATTTTCGAACGCCTATTGTACAGTCCTAATCTAATCCATTTGCCTAATACAAAATACCAAAAGTTATCGAGTTGGCTTCAGCGTGCAACGATCAATCATTTGGTCCAAATCACACCCCAAATTCTTGGTAGGGTCTGTAACCACTCCGTTTTTATCTTTGGGATGCTTTATTGGACACGTATCCGGAGTGAGGCACTTCGGATCACAGATGTTGAGGTCCCCTCTCCCGTCTGTGGCTTTGAATGCATACTCCGGGTGCGGAGGCGCTGCCCAAGTTCCTGGAACATTGGTGGGGGCAAAGGCGTATCTCAGGCACCCGTAATCTTGGAACCCGCCGAGACCATGATTATTTCCGCAAGTGTTATATATAGTCCAGAATATGTCGGAATAGCCGAGCCCTTGGCCAGATTTGCCGCTGATAGGATTGTCCACTACCATTTTGTCGTAGGCTGTACAACCTTGGATCCAATGAATATTAACAAGGTAGGTAACACCTTTACTGCCACCTCCGGCCCTGTAAACTTGAGTGATGTCCCGCATATCTTTGCCCACCTTCTTCTGCTTGTCCGAGCCGAGTTGACCGGCGAAAGCGCTACTAGTGTCATTGACCATACTTGGCTGGATATCTTGGAAGCATTTGTGGTAGATAGCGTCGTCGAATTTCTTACACGTGATCTCACTGGCCTTGACTGAGGGTACCTTATTATCTGTTCCGGGAGGTGGGTTGACCGTGACCTTGTAGATACCGCAGCTGGTGTCTAGCTCAGTATGTTGAGCAATTAGATTCTGCTCGCCCCCAAGATTTGCGCACGGAGACTGGCCGATTGTATAATAGGATTCCTTGCATCCGCTTGGGCAGCTACCATCACCACCAGTCCATTCAAGGCTGTAGGTATTTCCATCATTAGCAGAGGGGTCGACAGGTGGTGTTCGCTTAAGTTTGTTTTTAGTAGGTTTGACATCGCCGAGATCATCGACGATCTGGGTCAAAGCCGATTTCGGGTCCTTGGCCACTGCTTCACAGAATTTTGCATATACCGGGGTAGCCCTGAAGAGTTTGTTGAGGACAAACGAGGCCCTATCCATATCACATTTTGGTGAGGTAGTCGGAGCATCAGACCCAGGAACAAAGTTCCCAACTGCGGCCAGCACTTTCCGCAGCGTGTCCGGCCAGTCTTTGGGGGTGAATTGATCGTTGATCAGAACCCCACCACCGATGCATTGACAACCCTTTTGGTCGCCGGAGGTGCACTTTCCTCCTTGCCCGTCACATGTATTACAGTATGCCTATTGAAGATTTTGCAGTCAGCGAAGTCCTATCGGTCATGGAAGTGACACTGGGAAGGAGCATACCCTTTTATCCACCTCCGCGGGGCACTTGCTTTGATCGCCTCCATTACACTCGCAAGGTTTCAAGAAATTGGTAGTACACTTTCCATCCTTGCCTTGACAAACAAAGTTGTCGCACTTGGGAAACCACTTGTTGTTTTTGTCTGGACACTTGAGATAGATGCCCTTCTCAATCAGAAGTCCCTGAGCCTCGATGTATAGACTTCTCGCCACCATTTTGATCGCGTGATTTTGAGCAATTGCCAGGAAGAATACCGCTCTCGTGGCTGCAGGGACCTGTTCATTGCGAATGCCCAGAGCGTTGGGCATCCTGCCGCCAGCATACACTAGAGCTTGTCTCCAAGCCCCGTCAATTACTTCACTTGCCCAGTTCGGCGGATCAGCCATCGGCGCAAGTTGCATCATCTGCTCACGATACCCACCAAGAGGTCCATTACCCTCCATCCCGTCTAAGATATTCTGGACGTCGTTCACTATACAATCGACATCAAATGCAACATTGGGGACACGCTTCTCAACTTGTATTCCACGTTTCTTTGGTCCAGCTGGGCAAATACCTTCTTTCTTGTAGTAATCATTGAGGGCATTGGCATCGTTATCGGAGGAGGCGGTAAGCTTGATATTGCCTTTGTGATGGCCATTGGCATCGGCGTTCAGAATGGTAAAGAGCCCTTCTGAGCCGTGGCTCGCCGTGGCTGATGTTGGTATATTTGCTGTGACGGCGCTTGGATCGTTATCTGCCGTTTTATAGGCAACTCTAGTAGCCGCAGATGCACCCTGAATGACTGAAAGAGCAGATGATGGGAAATGAAGCTTGAGACCTTGTCCATCGTCCAGGTGCCCTCCATTAGCCTTCCATTTTATCGTCAGAAAGGCAATAGCCCCGACAAAAACATTCCTCACGGAACCAATTGCCTTGCCGAGCCTAAACCACTGCTTGAGACTCCGCCCGACTAAGTTGTTATCATCGTTTCCAAATATTTTGTCTAGGCTGGCTTGACATTTGGGGTCATCGAGTTTGGCACAGTCCCCGCCCACCGAGTTCAGCATGTCTTTGGTAATATCAGGCCCGAAAACAAAATAAGCTCCATCGCCTGGGATGTCTTGCGCGTTGGTAGGGTATATGTCAATATTGTGTCCAGTCGCTGTTGGCGCATTCTGTTTAACACAAGTCAATTGTAATTCGCTTGCAGGAGCCCGAGCTTGTTTACCGTAGTTTTGTAAAAGACTGAGGTGCCGCCAAGGTTCAAACCCATGGCTGCTTGATCTCGCTTCTCGGGCGCATGTGTAATTTGAGGTATGGCACCACTCAGCACCGGGCCAAGTGTACCAAATAGACAGAACAGCAGCGAGGTGTGATACATCTCTTATCAAGTGAGGAGAACAGCTGGGTATGGAGTTGTTCAGGGTGGCGGAGATTGTTCTTGCGCTCAGATGAAGTCTCCGATTGCTAGAAGCGTCCTGAGTTATTTTCATGCTCTGAGGTCTGGTTTATATACATCAAGGGACATGACAGATTTCTGTCCCATCATGATGATCTATCAGATGTCTGTCCTCACATGATGATCTAGGAATGTACATAGCCGTCTCGCAACAGTAGGCTGAGATGGCCAAGTTGATCCTTTCGTAGAAAACTTCTAATTGATATGTAGGCTGAGATGGCCAAGTTGATCCTTTCTTAGAAAACTTCCAACTGATGTGTTGACGACGTGAAACGTGGAAAGGATCCTCCTCACGGCTTTCGCCATCTTACGATCGTTCTTCTCTTCAAAGGACTCGCCCTGACATGTTGTCCCTCCATTGTGGATGCGGCATTATTCGCAGAATGGCTGATGTATGTTTCTTGGAAGACTGCGGATGATCCTTTGGACTTTCAAATCTTTCCTGAACACCGTTGTTGGTTGACAGAGCCCTGAAGAGGCAAGGAATACGATGATGTAAGGGGGAGTCAGGAATCCAGCAGACGTATAGAGTTCACGGGATCTGTTTCACCCGGTGCCTGCAGATATTCCACGGAGCTTGTTCCTGGAAACGTGCGTGAGGTGGCTGAACAAGCCGGTATCTGTTGGTTCCAACATGTTACTCAAAAGCGCCGCACTTTCTTCACGGAAGCCTCGTGGCTGATGGTAAGAAAATAGTCTCTTAAGACGGACCTGATGTAGTTGGGTCTTCCTGCTAAACAATAAAGGAATATAAGTTGGAGAGGAGAAGAGGACACGCAGCGCTGGGCTTAGTAAAGGTGAAGATTCGTGCCACTACTTCACCAAGGTCAACGGCTCTTGCCGAGTCACGTGATAGCCGCAGATATCCGTAGACGCTTATTCTAGCCTCGGGTACTTAGAAGTGACGTCCTGCAGCAATGACCGATAGCGACAGACCGGACATGGCTGCACACCCACTGGCAAAGGTAACAATATGTAGCAAATAGCTCGACTAGGAGAATGAAGAATGTATGCATTGCAGTCGGATTGCGCAGGTACAACATAACGGCACGGCACGGGCATTGCAAATAATCATTCTGTCGGATTTGCAGCCATCCTTCCCATCGGGCAGTGCTGGGGCAAGTGGAAAATAAAAGTCAATATGTTGAATATGATTTGAAATAGCTTCAGTGCAACCAAGAGCGATACTCCAGTGAACCAGGGTCGCGTGATCGTCTCTGCTGCCGGCTATGTCGAGTGGAAGGAAGGACTCCTTCAGACTCAGCCATGATGCTTCCTGCAGAAGCGGGGTGGCCAAACCACTCCTTCTGAAGCCCATGCCTTACATAGAGGACTGTGCTATGTTGTTATCATCTTTGGTTGACAACTTGTGTCAGTATAAAACCCTCGAGTCAAAACTATAAAGAAGAGCTCAGTGGTTCGTAATTCGTTCGGGGACATCTTCTTGACTTTTCATGCAAACGTACCTTGCTTGTTATTTGTTGTCTATTGTAAACCAGAACGCCTGTCTCTTGGAGCGCCTTAGCAAGAAGAATGGCTTGGAAAAGAGCGGCTCTGCTCATTCTTGTCTTTTGTGGAATTGGCTCATCTTTCATAATCGCAAAGGATTGCAAGGAAAGTAAGTACCCCTCTGTGAACGGCATTTGCCAACTCGGCAGTTCCATTTGGCCACTGTAACTGATGCCTCTCTCAGGACAGAACACCCTGAAAGATAAGACTTCGTTCGCCTTCCAGCGGGTTTTAGATGCTGGCCAGGAACTTAAAAAGGTTATCGACAGAGCGCCAGATGCCAGAAAAGAAGTAGGGGACGTAGCTTCATATCTCTTTCAATCAGGGGATTTAGACAAGGTTTTCAATAATTTTGACACTCTGACGAAAAGAGCCGCAATAGCAAAGACTAGCGACAAGCATAATGACAACACTCAAGATGATATATCGGGCCAGCCGTCATACGTGCTCGACGTTGATGAAATTGTTGGTTTCCTCCCATTTGAAAGAAGGCTTTCGTTGCATGAATCTTGCAACTAATTGCTTTTAAATACAGGTGATTTATTGTTCAAAGGACCGTCTAATTTGGAAGAACGACAAATGGCTTGATCCGGTTTGGAACTATGAGATGTCGAATGACGAATATAAAAATTGCTTCCTGCCTGGCCCTACCTCCAAAACACAGGCTTGGACTATCTCTTGGCGTACACCCCACGACTACAGACCATCAGTAATCCAGATGTGTCCCTGGTGAGAACACTCTTTATCCCAATTTTTTCTTTCAACCCAACATACAGTGACCATCGAGCTAATTAAAAGTCAGGTGGATCGACCAAGCCATAGACCAACCACAACCAATGAAATGCTCCGCGTTCGATAAAATGGCAGCCAAACTTTCCCAAAACAAAGATTTGAAAGCAAAGGTGGAGGCTTCTAACAAGAAGGAGGCAGATGGATACACGGATTTTGTTGGAGTCATTGTGCACGAGCTGACGCATACAAAACCGGGTGGCGAGACATCTGTACGTGCACCCTCTCCAACGCTGACTTTCACTTTCATTATTTCAGAACGTTCTGATCAATTCTACCGTAATATGATACTGATCAATTTAATCTAGGATGATGGACAAAAACCTGGGCAGGGTGTCACTTCGGTTAGCTATGGGTGGGGCAATTGTGTCAGATTGAAAAGCGCGACCAACGCTGACAAGTTTGTACCCCGTAAACCTATCCTCAGCGCAAATATACAGCTAATCCGTGTTGTTACCGCAGCTACATGCAATTCGCCAACATGGTATATATCATCAAATATTGCGGCCAAACAACCGATATAAGTATGTCACCCTCACCTTGTCCTTAGCAGCTTCGTTTGACGCCTCTAACTCCAACATTGACTAACCATGCAACTACTACGCAGATGGCAATATTCAGAAAATCAAAGGCTGGAAAAAGCCTGACAAGACACCCCCTGGTACACCAAGCCCAGGAAGCGGAGCCGATTCCCCAGAGATGGTAGGCGCTGGCACCCCACCTAAGAAACGCGATGTGGGAAATCAAGTGGGATTGGTGGCTGAGAGAGTGCCGCGTTCGTTGGGCATGGGTGGAGATTGGATAGGATATAGCGGGCTGGAAACATAGATGGGATGACAGATTTGTCTTTGGAGCAAGGCGTTCTGTTGCAGTATAGTGAGCATGAGAAATGCAGAGTCAGATGGTGCTTATCCGATTGCGAGGCAGCTCATTCCCTATGCCGGTAGCGTAACATGCATAGTTAGCCAATCGAATTCGAACTATGTAAGCCGCCAAGAGCTCGGATACTTCGAAATTTTATAGATGTAGCCAGAAAGGTGAAATATATGAAAGGTGACATCTATAATAACTCCCGTCTGTATAACGCCAAGCTCCCAGTATGACACTAGCCAATCATACAAAGATATAATTCTGCTTAGTCAGCTTACTTGAACTTCTTACCTCGCTAATACCACCGAATTTCTCTAGCATCCCACGTCGGACGAAAAGAAACTCATTCACAGGCAAAGTGATCGCTGGTGTATAGATCATAGTTTGGTGATTGCAACACAAGCGTCGTCTAGGGTCGTTGAACTACGCAATTCCGAAGTTAGTGATCCTGTAGGAGGAGGCTATGCACATCTGAAAGTCTGTAACATCAGGCCAGGTCACACCTGGCTGCCTTCAGTCCCATCAAGTTGTACGTCCCTTGGTTCCTCTACATCTGATGGAGGCTCGAAACTAAACCCACTGTTGCCGCGCATCTACGCAAAATCCAGACACACGTGCAAGACTCCGAAGCGGCTTCGGGTATCCCATCGATCCATTTTGCTTCAACTCGGTTTGTCATCGTTAATCTAGACTCCAAGTCTCAGAAGATGAGGCAAGTCTACCAGATCGAGGAATCGCCTCCGCAATCGGCTTGGAAGAGATGGAAAGCCAAACTCGTATCTCCACTCAAAGTATCACGTCAAGAGAAGCTTAGGCAAGCAGCCTCTTCAGAGCCACCACTAATTGATACTCCACCCGAAGAACCACTTGACGGAGATTACTTGCAGAGACCTGATTTTGCTTGGCAGAAGTCCCAGTTTTTTGTGAGAGATCATATGCAGCTCGCCGCTCCCATCTCGCAGCAACAATCTATACTGTTTCGTTTACCCATTGAGGTTCGTGAGGTTGTCTACAAACATGTCTTTGGACCTTCCCTCATACACCTCGAGGCTATCTCTCGCCGTTTCGCCCACATTACGTGCGGAGACTGGCAGCCAGGTGATGGCTGGGATGGGCATGTCCACCTTGGTGCCACTGCAAGGGGCCTGGAAGCTCGAAGGCACTTCTATCTAGAGACGAGTCCAAACGACCAGCTGCTAGCAATTTGCTTAACTTGCAAAATCATGTGGGTCATATTCCCTGGCCTATATCAACCAAAGGGCTACTTCGGTGGCTTCGAGCTGGATGCTGATTGATGTCATAGCTATCACGAGGCCGTGCCCTTTTTATATTCAGTTCCGTTATTCACCATACGCCAACCGATCCGTATTTTAGTAGTCGATCACGTGAAGTTTTCCCAATCCTTACGCCATATCAGTAGACTGTCGATTCACAAGTATTTCGATGGCTTTCCACAAGACAAACCCATGGATCAGGCGCCATGGGAGATGACTGGGTGGCTTTCAATGTGTGATACCCTAATGTCAATGACGAATCTTCACTATCTTTGCATCATGATTTCGCAGAAGGATTTTAAATACAAGTCACCGTCTCACTCCAGTCATTGCATAGACGAAATTCTGGAGCCATTGAAACGCATCAAAATTGCCGAAGGGGGGCAATTCGACGTCGTGACTTGTGAGTGGAGGATGCCATACGAGGTGGATAATGCCCCCTTCCGTGTCCTTGAAGAAGTGCCTGTCTCAGCGTTATCGAAAATGAGATTGAAGTCGCTGGGCGGCTTCGAGGACCCGTGCTCTAGAATCAAGCCTGTAAGCTCGCCCAGGGTTTGATCCTAGATGGTCGGTCAGTCTTTTGCCGTGGGATCTTGAGAGCCGCTCACTTGTGGCCTAGAGAACAGCAATCTGGGATCTATACTCGATAGACTAGGGAAAAGGTAGGAAACGGGCAACGATTGATGCGATCTGCTCTCGCTTCCAAGATGCTGAGAATCCATGAAAATCTGGTCAATTTGGAACTCGCATTAAAAGACAGAAAAGTCTTACGCCTAGGAGCTACATGAAGCCACTCGGTACATTCAAACGCCTTCAAGCAAGGATGCGGCATGGATCATAAATATTGCTAGATACATAGGACATCAATCTCTCTCTATCTCTCTACTTTGTCTAAGAGCCAGAAATTAGATCGGCTTGTTCAATAGCCAATCTGACGATGTTGGGAGTGACGGCCAAGGGAGCAGTCTCTTACTTAGCACGCACGAATGACTAGATCTACCCACTTGTTCATTCACTAAAGCTGATCAAGCTGGATATACCGTACGCCTACGCCGGAAGGTCGACCGGCAGGGCCATCAGCAGTCGCAACACACGCCTTAGCTTTTTCTTGTAGGCTCTTGATAGACATACTCAACTGCAGATAATTTTCTTCCGCCACCCCTAGAGGACAGCGCTGGCAATAGCACCGCACGCACCGCACAGGCGCTAGTGCTGCGGTGCTGGACCCTAGGCACAAAAAGGTTTAGTGCTATGCCGTTCTGACCTTCTGATTAGTCAGTGCCGTGCTGGTGCGGTGCATGTATGCATGGATGGATAAACAGTATTATGCAGTATATTTGGAGTGATAGGGTGGGGTTCTTAGGAGATGGGTGTCGTTCCTCCTGGTTGATTTTGATTTTGAGGAGAGAGAGAGGGAGGGTGGGCAGGAGAAAATATAGTTTGATATTTCGGTTGTAAAGGTGTTCACCTATTACGGGATGCGGCAGGCTCAAAGTCACACTTATCCAGAAGCAACGAGCTGAGGAGATTTTACCCGAAGTAGGTCCTGAATAGCAATTACTTTTCTATCGCTCTCCATAACTCGTGATCGGGGACAAGAGTTTTGAGGTACCCGTCACCACCATCTACTTCTTCTGCACCTTTTCGACAATCGCCTGCACCTCCCCAAACATTTTATCGCTCTTCTCCAGCCCACAGATTTTGCTCACCACGCTCGGGGCGTCCATGCTCTTGAGCATCTTGCCCAACTCGAAGCTCTCATCGTCACCCTCGACGTCTACAAAGTTGAAGGCTTGCTCCATGGCTCCTAGTAACGCTCCGTACTTGTCGCCCTGCTCCGCCAGATGATGTGCTGGACCGACGAAACGCTCCTGGCGTCCGAGCTTCCGCAGTGGTGCACGGCCTACACGCTCTACCACGTCCTCGAGATGAGGGTTCGAGATCCGCTTGATGATCTTCTCCACGTAGTCTTTCTGCTCCTGGACAGTGATGCCATGCTTGGTGACAATCAGATGCGAGGTCTCAGCCAGACATTCGTGGACAATGGCATTGATCTCTTTGTCTTGGAGTGCATCAGCGATGGTATGTTTTCCACGGGCATGGCCGTAATACGCAGCAGCTGCGTGGCCAGTGTTGACGGTGAAGAGCTTGCGCTCTATGTATGGCTCGAGGTTGTCGACCCATTTGATGGCTTGGACCTTGGGGGGCCCGTGGGGCGCGAAGGGCGTCTTGTCGACGACCCATTCGTAAAAGGACTCGATCTTGATGTTGAGGCCAGCGTCGGCATCTTGACCTGGGACAATACGATCGATAGCTGAGTTTGCGAAGCGTGCACGATCGTTGATAGATGATAGGCGGTCTTTTGGGGTGTTCTTGGGATCTTTGATGAATTCGGCGAGTTTGTCCGTGGCTCCAATCATGTTCTCACATGCAACGACAGCTAGGGGTGTAGACTCGGTACGAGCATCGATTGCTTTGGCAATGACGGGGGCAATGAATTTGAGGATATTTGGCCCGACTGCGCAAGTGACCTATGAATTGATTGAGTATTGGGTTGACACAGGAGCTGAATCGAAGCCTCGCTCACTAGGTCTGCGGAGGAGATCTCTTTGACGGCATCTGCCTCGTGGGTTTTGGAGTTGATGGCCCGGTAGTTTGTGATTGTATTGACCTTGTCTCCTTCTCCACCAATCTCTGTGACTGTGTATTTCGGAGTCTGTTGAAGTTGCTCAATAAGCTTGTCCATGACATCCACGAAAACGACCTATGGCACAGACGTTTAGTACCTCTCCTGAGCCCACAATGAGCAGCTAGAGTACCTCGAAGCCAGACTGGTACAGCTTCTCTGCAACAAATCCTCGGCCAATGTTTCCACCACCAAAGTGAACGGCCTTGAGACCCATGCTGGCGGATAGATGAAGGGACGCAGATGGTAATGGAGGTCAAAGCAATATCAATGGCTTGAGCTGAGGTGAGAATATCGAATGTCCGCCTTCTGTTGTTGAAGAATTGGGGAGCTTTGGTGTGGGGAAAGTGGGGCCGAGTTTGGGCACCAGCACTTCGAGTACACGCATACCCCTCAGGACTTTGACACTTCACACTATTCATGATAGAACAAAGACGAATCACTCCGAAGAAACTTATGCAGTGTTTCTTCCGAGCAACGAGAAGCTTAATTCACATTAGATTTACCTACCTTCCGCGCTTGCTTCTTAAGAGCACCTATGAGCAATCAGAACCGAGGCTTTACAAGCCATCTTCACATAGGGCTTCGAGTCATATAATTACATAGAATAGCAAGCTAGTAGTCCTATGATCTGCTATCGAAGCATCCTAAATTATCCGTGGTTATCTCATAAATTAATTTGTGATCTTCCTAGTACCTGCCCTCCTTTCCCTCCACGACATAGGAGATTTTCTCCCTCCTCCTTCCCATAACCTCATACACCCATGCAGCTCCTGCAAGCAAGATCAAAATCGTTGCAGACCATGTCATACCCATGAAGGTCTTCCCTTTGTATGCTGCAATGCCAATGCCATTTCCATGCGTATTAATAACGTCAACAACCTTGTTGATTATGCCCGTAGAGATTGCTGAGGAAATCAGAAGGCAGAGGAAAGCGATCTAGTTAATATATTAGCCAGCTTCTTAGCCCTGTATCAAGTGGGATCCATACCATGGAAGTCATGAAACTCGCCACAGCGGTCAGTCCTCCAGAGGCAAATATCCCAATTAAACATCCCAGAAGGGCTAGCCCAGCTGCAGCTGCTCCAATGCAATATATCACAAACATTGCTTTGCTGGCGAATTCTACAACCCTGATGGTATCCTGGATTGCGGACGGCCATTTGAGGTCGGTAAGGTTCAAACCAGGCCTAAGCTCCTTTTGTATGATGCTCGTGGGATCGAAGTGAAATAGGGCAGTATGATTAGAACAGTGGGTTGTATTCTTAGAGGGGTGAGAAGTGGCGTTCGAGATAGGTGATGGACTGTAGTAACCCTAGGGAAACATTAGCCGGAGGTCTTTGAAAAGCTTGAGCTTGCAACATACTTCGCAGTAGTCAAGGATGTGGGCGCTATAAAAGTCGTGGATGTTAAGCTCTTTAGCAAGATCCGCGATGACATTATTGATGCCCTTATGGACGTCATTCTCAATGGATTTCAGGAGTGACGACGGTGTTTTCGATGTGTTTAGAGTTTTCTGACCTAACATGGAAGTGTTGACCTACGAGAGCGTCAGCATCGTTGTATAACGTTGACAGATGTCGCACGAGGATCCCACAGTCAGAAGGTTTGCGCCCTCCAGATATCCTGTCTTTGAACCGGCAAAGATGCAGAGCATGGAGAGAATGAAAGCAATTAGAGAGAATAGGAGTGGTACTAGTGCTGAAGGACGCATGATGAAATATTTCTCTGTCCAGCAGATTTAACAATAAGGAGTAGGGTAGAAGGTAATATTAGAGATTGAAGGATTTCGATAAATTGTAGGAAAGAGAATCAGGGAATAACAGTGTTATGAAGAATCAAGGTCAAAGGAAACGCGCCAGAGCCATTGTTCGATAGTAACGTAAGTTCATTCACTGAGCTGCCGACAATTGGTCTGCCTTGGTGAAGGAACCACTCAGGAATACGGACGAGGCATTCGCTCTTCTCGATCCTGCTTGCACAACACCATCCATTGTCCTCGACACCTCCAAATCCCAAACACGGTTTCATCGTTCAACTGCGTTCCAGAAATGCAGGTTTGAACGTTTCGAAACAGGATAGAGATAATTGGTGGTTGGCATCCAAGAAAGGCGGCAAGCAGCTAAGCGCCGAATCTATTATCGGACGTCCGCCAATGACGATCAATTCAGAGGTCTCGAGAATGAAGAACCGCATGATGCTTTGGGCATGGTACATTGCCAGGCGTGATACCCATGTGAAGTCGGACTCGCGCAACACGCTGTCCACGTTATGCTTAGTGACGATTTCATGCAACGTACGCATTTTCCACAATCTCCTCTGATTCAGTAGTCTATGGTCAAACTCATAGTCTTTGTCATCGTCGTATTTCCACATCGGATAGTGGTTTCGTCAGCTGATCGTTTCTTCTTCATTTCATCTCTCCCTCCAGAGTCCTTTTAGGCTATCTTGTTGTTTGTTATTCATAGCAGACCGCCGTAAGCAAATCCTTTGTCGCTAGATCGTGCGGAGATGTCTGAATAGTTGGCTCGGCATGATGAATAGTTGGTTCATTGCACCCGAGGACTTGAACATCATAGTACGCCGATCGACCGCGCGTAGCTGCGGAGTGATACGGCCATCGACATATTAGCTGTCCTCAGCACCCATATTTGGGCTGAGACAGCAAGCTTATCATCTCCACTGTACGCCAAGTAATTTGAAACCTGGTTTCTCCTTTCCCTGGGAAGCGTCGGCGTTTTCGAGGTATAGCCTAGGATGACCTGTGGTACAGTGAGCCATTGGACTGATCGTATCTTTGAGTTGTTGGCATTCTCTACCCTGCACGTCAATGGCCAAAGTTTTATATTGCCACTCAGGATGGTCCAGGCTCCTGACCATACTGTAAGTCATGTCAGAGTCAAGATTGCCGATATGTTCGATGTGAGCGTCCTGCTCCACACAGTGGAAGTGGTTGATGAAGACAGATTATTGATCCCATGATAAGTCTCAAGACTACTGACATTACCTGAGTTGAGAGAGAACGAATACAGGGGGACGTACTGGACTTGTGCTACACCAGATCTGGCCGAGCCTTCCACCTATACTGTCGTCAACGTGATTGGAGCCAAGGTTTGTCAATGGAGACGCTTATTACGTTGAAGTGCATCCGAAAATGCTCTATGCCAGCTCGGTCCGTACCAAGGCTTGAGCTACACAACATTGTTATTAGTACAGACCATTACAAACACAACTACTTGGACTCTCTCACGCAAGCGGCCTGTTCCTTGACCATTTACTCGCTGTGGGTTCTCCGAAGGCTCTAATGGTCTGACCTGATCCAAGCAAGTCTAATGTCCGAGGATCGGTTCTTATCCGGTCAACAGTACGATTGAAATGTCTAGTCTTGCTGTCTGACGCGAATACTTCAGTGTAGAGTACATAGACAACGCCAATCTGCTAAGCCTTAGCGGAGGAGAGGTAGCGACTGAGTAACTCCTTACGGTCATGCCGAGCCCAACTAATATTATGCCAAAATTGAATGTCTGCTGGGTTGTCCTTGCTGCCTTTTCTCCCACCGTCAAGTCTCTCCATTGGACCCTTCCGTCATCGTTCCTAATAGTTACTTGCTTCCTGGAGGATGTCTTTGCACCTCCTAGACTGTTTGACGTTGCATAACATCTGGGGCGCGGACACGACGGTCGGTGGCCCTTTGGGTAATGGTTGATTAGAGTGCTGAAAGCTGGGGTGCCGATAACAGAAGGGTTAGTGGTTGAAGCTGAAAGGAGGCGAACTGTCGTTGCCCTTCGGAGTCCTTCCATGATTCCTCATCTGGACAACTATGATTCCTGAATGATAGAGCCAGCGAGGTGGCCGTACTTAGTTAGCGTGGTCTTGGCAAATACTGAAAGGCCACTCCGATTGAGCCTCCGCATCCTTCTTCGAAAGGGAACCCCATTTTCCGTACGGTCAGAAATTGTATAGCTTGTGGCAGCTGACCTATACATTTACACTTCCGGTGCAATATCCAGGGTTGAAGTTCCATAAATGACATTTGATGTTTCACAATGAATTCCGCAACCAAAGCCCAATCGCAAAAGATATTCGAGAAGCTGAAGACTAAGCCCGCCAACAAGGTTAGCATTCGTTGACACGCACAGTACATGTTGTATTTGATGCTCAAACTACATAGGTATGCTTCGACTGCGGCACAAAAAACCCAACATGGTCCTCCGTCCCACTCGGCATCTACCTTTGCCTTGACTGCTCGTCCAATCACCGGAATCTGGGGGTTCACATATCCTTTGTCAGGTCGACTAATCTAGACGGTACGGTCTATCCTCCGGTACCCTATGGTCTTCCGCTGATGCGTCGACCTTACAGTGTGGCAATGGGATCAACTACGAATAATGAAAGTGGGGGGAAACGAATCGGCTACCAAATATTTCCAATCACATGGGGGAACTGCAGCATTGGCTAGCAAGGACCCGAAAACGAAATACACGTCCAATGCCGCGACGAAGTACAAGGACGAATTAAAAAGGAGGGCAGCTGCTGATGCACGCGAGTACGCTACATTCCTTGACGCACCCGTGCCCATACTAAGAGAGGCTCAGTTTCCCAGAAGAGGTTTTCGTCACAGATATCGTCGCTGCGACACCGACGGACGGAACCTCGACCCCGGCAGAGGCCGGCGACGACTTCTTCTCGTCTTGGGATAAGCCGTCAATCAAACGCCCAAGTAATCCGCCGTCAAGGACGCAAACCCCTCCGGTAGTCAGCCGTACCGCTTCCCCGTTTCTCAATCCGAACACAAATGGCAATGGTCCTGCAAGATCCAAATCTCCGCTTCAGGGCTCAGAGAGCGACTCATCCAAGGCCCCATCAAGAGCTGTCCCATCGACCGTGGTCCGGAAATCCGCAGCTTCGGGAGGTCCCCGGAAAGCAAACATACTGGGCGCCAAAAAGACGAAATTGAGCGCGAAGAAGATTGGGGGCTCGGAAGAATTGGACTTCGAAGCAGCAGAAAGGAAGGCGAAGGAAGAGGCGGAACGAATAGAGAAGTTGGGCTACGATCCTGAAGCTGAAGAAGCTGCGGCACAGAAAACAGTCAGATCTGCGAGTATCAGTGACAAGACCAAGATCGCTGCGCCGATCCCTGTGAATCCCATCAAAAGCTACAGCCCTGCAAAACATGAACGCACGAAGAGCGAGATGGAGCGCCTGGGTATGGGTATGGGTCGACTTGGCTTTGGTCAAGTCGGGGGCGGCAAAGCGGCCGCCGCAGCGCCTAGGAAGATGGGATTCGGCTCAGTGGGTTCTAGTAAATCCACTCAAGAAGGTATGTCCATCCTTTGCCGTTTACCCTGCTGTTCGGACCGTTGCCGACAACTCTTCCAGACGACGACGAGAAATACGCCCGCGACAAGTTCGGTACCCAAAAAGGAATCTCATCCGACGAATTCTTCGGCCGCAACAACTTCGATCCCTCCACCCAAACCGAAGCCAAGCAGCGCCTTCAAGGTTTCGAAGGCGCCTCTTCGATCAGCAGCAACGCTTACTTTGGCCGAGCGGAAGACGACATGCCGCAGGCCGACGAGTATGGCAACTATGGCGACTTGGAGGGCGCGGCGAGGGATTTTGTCAGGAAGTTTGGCGTCACGGCCGGAGACGATTTGGAGAATTTGACGAATGTGTTGGGGGAGGGGGCGAATAAATTGCAGGGTTGGTTCCTTTTCATTAGCTTTTTCTCCGTTTTTGGTTTACTGGGTTTGTTTTACGATGGAGTTGGGGTTCGCTGACTCGAGAATCTGATTGTAGGAGCAATAAGGAGTTATCTGGCCGGCTGAGTTGGCCCGTTATCCTTCCGGAACGACGCTACTACATCCCAAATAGATCGTCACAAAAGACGTATCGGCGAGGATACAAGTAGCGTCCTCGAGCGCTTGTTGGCTGCTCTGCCCCTACACACAAAACGCGTCCGTAGACCATTCAATTCCCGCATTGGGATGGCCTTCCAAATGTGATTGAATAGATATAGTTCACGTGATCTGACTCGATCGTCGACGCCTGAAAGGTCACTCATATTCCTTGGCGCCGGTGCAGTAGTATCCATTGGCTTAGCGACTCGTCTCCTATGCAAGTACCTCTCACTCGCTATCTATGTACCCTTCTCCGTCACAGAACGAGTCCCTGTTCAAGAAACGCCCCAGTAGTGTAAATGTATATCCACATGTCCTAATCTTACCACCATCATCACTCCCGAATGACAGCACGCCAAGTGACCCGTCCAACCGTCCACACACTTTTGCCAACAACGTAGAGCCCACTCAGTTCACACTCACCAATCTAGTCGACGTACCATCTCCTTGCACGCCAACGGCCGTTCCATTCATCTGCGCTGTCTTGAAAGGAGAAGCCATATACGAGATTATGATTTCGATACCGTCGTAGCGACCGGTATATGTGTAACCGCCATGCAAGTACGAGAATATGGCCGTGCCGACGCACTACGAGGGTTTAGAGTCAGCATTTTGCTTTCTGAAGGCAACAGTTCACTGTCATGGACGGGAAAACAATAATGCCGAAAAATCACTTACAGCAGTATTCAACTGTGCAGCCGCACTGCTGACACCCAGCCACGAGGTCTCATCGCTGGGGATTCCCTCCTTCATCTGGACCGTAACGTTACAGCTGCCGTGAGCCTTTGTTTCGGGAAGTTGCCACTGGTTCATGATGCCGTTGGAATGGAATTGACCATGTATATCGTTGTCTCTGAGCTGACGGATGGCATTGCCACAGTCGGTCTTCCGAGGACGTTGGCGCGTGAGACGTTTGCCGACGTCGCAGTGGCACTGGCTACCCACGAAGGTGCCGTTGCGGGCTATTGTGGTGATTTCTGAAGTTCCGGGGAGGGTGAGGGTGAGACTGGGGGCGAAGAATAGTGAGAGCAGGGAGACGATCTGATGAAGCTGCATGGTTCTTGTGTGGCTTTACCTAGATGGGCGTTAAGTCTGAGACTTCGGTGTAAAAGAAATTAGGAGATGAGATTTTGTTGGGACATCTCAGTCCCAAATCCAAGATCGCATGATAAACTTGCGGTTTCCTATTAGCGATGCTCAGTGGCGCTTGAGAGCGAGCGATGCACGGTGCCTCTCGAACCTCTTGAACAGCGCAATGTGCGCTTTTCAGGACAGTACATGCGCCATAGCATGGACGCGCGAAGCTATGACATGTGAGTGGTTGGATAAGAGACAAACAAGCTGAATAAGCCAATAAACGTGATGACCTTCGCGCCGTCATGAAAGCTAGAGCGTAGATTTTATAATCTTTCAATCAAAGATAGATATACCGTTCTTCGGAGACGAGTCCGGTTTGGACGAGGCTAAGCATTGGTTCGTCTTTGGCAGTGGTATTATCACTTACAATTTCGGACGAAGCACCTTCCGAATTGCACGCACGTTGCTTCTTCGCTCAGGTATGAGGGCGGACTTGTGAAGCAGGGCCGCGTAGTCTGCAACCGCCATTTCCCTTGACCACCTTACGCCTCCGATGTTTCGCACCGACTGCATTTTGTTTCGCTTGAGGCGCAGTGGTGGCCGCGGACGGCGAGGTTGTATAAAGTATCAGCGCAAGCGGCGGGAAATGCTCGTCTATGAAGGCGATGCGGACTCATAGAATATGACCAAGGAGCAGCGATCGCCAGGAACAACTTTTGTAGCTGGAGTAGGCTTAACATGAAGACACGATATTGTGCCTGAAAATATGTTGTACTTCCACCAGCGCCGAAGTATCGGCATTCTTGCAGTGGCAATTCCTCTTGCACAAGAAGATGCGTTTCATGACATGGCAAAGGGACATAAAGTGCTAGGAGGAGGCTTAAAATACCAAGGTGTTTCCCACGTGGACTTTTGAAAGAAAGAAAAAATAAATTAATACCAGCTCCTAGCAGATTGACATCCACGTCTACATCGGAGGATGAGCGGGGACCTTCAGTGGTGGCTACATCGATAGAACACGACACCCCTATCATATTTGCAACGTAGAACGTGCCACATATTCGTACACTTCCAGAAGGCTTGAGCAAACAGCGTGCTTGTTTGGTAAGGGATGACACTCACAAACCATGGAGTAAAGAGATTCCATACGGTTTGGAACCTCCACCATTTTGGCATATAGAGACGTTAGAGAAATCAAACAAGTATGAACACAGTGATCTTACCGTTCATAGCGTTTTTGGCTCCAGGAATGGTGACTGCCAACATTGGCTGTGGACAAGGTTCAGATAGCCCCAAATCCCACGCCCTCAAATTCGTGGGCATTCAGCCATTGGAGACTCAGCACTTCCACTTTACCTGCAGCGCTTGAGTGCTGAGATCTGTCAATGGAGCAATGCCTTGATTATTTTGTGTCTGACTACGCAATATGAGGTCTAGAGGGGGAGGAGGTCATTGAAATGGAAGCATGACTTACTGGAACGATGGCTATTTCAGTTCCAACTAAGCTGCACGCAAAAACGAACACTCCAGTGGTCCAGTATGGAACAGCGAGGCGTATGGTGGATTCAAAGAGCCTTGAAGGGGAATATAGAGCGGAGACTTTGGATGTCGATGCTCCAATTGGACACAAAGCTTCCACTGTGGACACGACCTACCTGTAAGAGGACCGGGTTCTCGCGATTCTCTAAAGGAAGCCGAAAAAATTGAAGGGTTGCTCTGAACGCCTAATAGAGTCTGAAACCATTGCAGAGTCAGCCGGATACGTGAACAAGATGACCTGGCTTTCAAACTCGACCTGAATATCAAGATATAGTCGGTGTTCCAGATTTTGAGACGCTTGATCCCAGTGAGATACGGTTTGGTGGCTATGTACCATACAGTCCCGTGATGGACTGGGATCTTGGGACTGCCTGAAGTACCCAGAATAAGTCTGCGGCTTCTTCGTAGTCGTGAATTTGGTAAGCTTCAAGGGTAGCAAACAATAGGAAGTACTATCGAGCTACCATCGGCTAGAAGGAAGACAGGCCCTATGCCTGAGCCAGGCGACGAGCCGCAAGACGACGAAAGATTGTAGAGGCATACGATGAGGTCGGGCCCCCAATTATCGCGAATGTGCTCGAGCTCATTCTTCGCTTGAAGGGGATTCAGGCATCTGGAAGCGCATGCGCCAATGAGAAGAACAATGCAAAGCGCAGGGTGTCAAACCGTTGGCCGTAATGGCGCCACTCCTGTGAATACTTAAGTATGATCTCAAAGTTAACAGACTAGCTGCTCTGGTGCAAGCTTGCAACAATAACATCAAGAGCGCGCATGTTGGGTCCACGGATAATCCTCAGAGGCCGGAAGTCTCGCCACTCAGATATTCCTGCTTAGGCCAGAGCGTTTTCGGGCTCTGATAGCAACGTCGTTTTGATGATATCCAGACAACTGTCGTGTCTCTATATTTGGGCGCACTAGAGGCAAGCAAGAGATACATAAAGTATGGTTCATGCAAGAAGGACGCGAGTTCACTGGGTTGTCGTGCCATTGTTGCACCCACGTATATTTCAAGGCATAGCACAGAGGATACGCATCAATCACATTAGCTTCGGCCAAGTGCTCGAATGTTGCCTCCAGCACTGGTCAATCCAATTGAACGGCGATGACGGTGATGCGATTCTGATGTTTGACAACATTCCACACATAGAGGAAAAGGGACGGACTGGGAGTCAAGACTGAATTGAGACAGACAGTAATACACGGATTTTAGAGTCAGACTCATGGGATGCTCGAGGTGAAGGAGAAGTGTGGAAGTTGGCAGTCACGGAGGACACCCTCATAGCCAAAAGCAGTTTAGCTCAAACTAACCGCTTTTAGAGTAGTGCTGGGTTTAAGCGGATGATTTCCTTCGTACGATCGTCCCTTCCTTCGTGTACCATGGCCGTACCAAAATTGTCTCAGCTGCATCCCAACGTCGACGTCAACATCGTCCTCAAATCCGATCAGAGCTCGGGAAAGCTGACTAAAGGTCGAATATCTGAAATCTTAACCCGGGGCGATCATCCCAGAGGCATCAAAGTCCGCCTGACGGATGGTAGAGTCGGACGTGTACAGTCACTTTCTACGGATCTGCATTCAACCAGCATAGCTCAGGCTACTTCTTCAGTTCCCATGTCCAGTGACAGCCTTAATGGTTCATCTGAAGTCTTAGCGCAGCGATCTTCAACTGCAGGACGTGGGGAAAGGAACGGTAGAGTATCACGACAAGGAGACTACGGCGGAGATCCGACTCCGTTGCAGCCACGGAGCCTTGCCGACTATATCAAGTTACCCCATCCTCGAAAATAGCAACTGTTCCTCAAATCCCCGTCCAGGCTCAGCTAGAGAAAGACTTTCCGAAGCTTGATACAGCATTGATTGCTGCTATCTTGGTTGATTACGAGGATGTGGACACCGCTAGAAGTGTTCTTGCTACACTCTCAGAGGACTGAAACCTGTTCAAACCATATACCACAGCTCCACATGATGAGGCATGCATTGGGCAATATATCTCTAAATCAAGCATGCAGTTTACAAGGACACGATGCTTCTCCATGAAGGCCTGTAGTACTACTGAGCTGGAATGAGCGTACGTACGTCTAAACACTGTGTTGTTGTTGTTGTTGTCGAAGATTTTCCTGAACTCGAACCACAAAGACACATTTGTCGAGCACCCTAAAATATAATTACATTCGGCTCTACAGCTTGCTCTTGCCAGCCTGCCCACCCACAACCATCGAGCCTCCTTTATCCATCCAGCTTACCGCATCCGTGACCATTTCATCAACAATGGCCTTCGCTGACTTCCTGTCATTGACCACGGCAGCTGCTTTACCCATCAGGAACGGCCGTGCCTGATCCATCGTCTCGTCATCTATATCCTCATTGTTATCCATATCATGCTCAACGGGTATGATGCCCTTCGACGTGAGGTCTTTGATATCAGCTGCGCGGTTCTCTTCCCAGTTTTGGATATAGGGGTTCATTCGGACTCGGAGCGGGCGACCCTGTGAGATGTTTAGTGAATAGCGTTTCGATGGAAAGACGTTACATACGGTAAAAATGATCGTCCGGACATTGTCATCAAAGCCAGACGTCCGGACCGCTTCCTGATGAGCCTTGGGCGCACCAGCCTCCTCACAAAGAACAAATCTTGTACCAATCCATACGGCGCTTGCCCCCAACATAAGCGCAGCAGCCAGAGATTGACCGTTGAACAGTCCACCGGCAGCGACGACCTGTACTTGATCACCAGTCATGGGGCTTCGCTTCCCCTTCACCATTGCTGCCACGGTAGGAATCAGAATGGTTGTGGGGACATCGCCAGTATGACCTCCCCCTTCACCGCCTTGAGCGCAAATCATGTCGACGCCAACATCCAGGCACTTTTGCACATGCTTCGGATGTCCAATCATATTCATGTAGAGGATGCCTGCTTTATGGAGGCGCTGGACAACGTGCACTGGAGGCACGCCGACAGCGGAGACGAAAAGTTTGGCACCGGAGTCGATAATGATGGAGACGAGGTCATCGAGTTTGCCCTTTGTATAATCGTAGCTGGGAAAGTGTTGTTAGAATAGTTTCGTTGAACAACCTTGGCTGCGAGCTAGGCTTTTCAAGAATTAATGACGACTGCTTACTTTGTCTTCCTTGCACTTCCGCCAACTTGGGGAATTAAAAGATCCACACCAAATGGCGCATTTCTGTCCTTCAAGTATCCTTTCAGCTCAGCTATCTGTTCACGAAGCATATCGGGTGTGTAGCCAACGCCGCCGATGACTCCAAGCCCGCCAGCATTCGTGACTGCAGCAGCAAGTTTGGGGCCTGCGGCTACGTTCATACCAGCGAGCATGACCGGGTGATTGATCTTGAGGAGGTCGGTGACCGTGGTGCGAAGTTGCTCTAGCGTAATGTCAGCTCTGTCTGTTGACTTAGGCAACAGAACGATGTTTTCACTTACGAGGGGAAGCCATATTACAGGAGATTGGTGAGATGTCGAGAACCCTTAGTGTCAAGGTGCTGATCTGAATGCTACTGAGGGAGAAACAAGTATAAGGGTGTATGGATTGAGATCTGGGGTTTGAGGGGAGCAGCAAGTCGACATGAGAACGCTTCTGTGGAGGAGCCGAGGCATCGTGTTACAACCCGCCACCAAACCCAGAGTGGCACCCACGGATCTCGGACGCTACCTAATTTTAGTTCTATTCGCCGCGGTGTGGCTTTTCTACCAACACTCGTGCACTCCACATGCTATCACAAGAAGAGGATGATTAGGACTGGTAGCATTCTGCTCAAATCCCTCAGCATAACTCCAATATGTCTCATATCCCGCCCTCTTCCCATGTTCAATAATTCATTCACTCGCAAAGAACGGCGATTTTATGCTCAAGATTTCCAGAGATGGGTCTATAGACTGGACTATATTCGTCCAAATACAAGGTAGCTGCCTTCCACAGCCAATGCTGCTCTATCCCTGATGTTATTCCCCAGCGGTTTACGACCTGGCGTCGATCACAAATTTCATCGCCTCAATGTTAGCCTCGATCAGCCACCAGGTACACTTTACCCTATCAGTTGGGAGGGGAGGACAGAGGACGAGCGCAACATCGTAGATCTGATACAGGCGCACATACAGCCTTTCGACACTATCACTGACACCGCAGACCATCTGAGTTCCATACTGGCAGCTCGATTCCCAAAATCTGGTATCAAAATCGAGTTTGTTTCCCTTATTTGCTCTGAGTCTCAGGTACAGGGTCTCAACAGTGCAGATTGCATTATCACAATTCCAAACTTCCATTCGAAGAGCCAGGATATAATTTCTCCCCCAGACTGTCGAGTGAGGACAAGTTGGAAGCTTCCAATCGAAGCAGGCTCCACGACTAAGCCCGCAGGAATTGATCTAGTCACTGAGGAACATCCGACTTCAGATACTGTTGATCATGTTGTAGATACGGAACTTGGTGTTCGTCGTGGCTCAAGAAGATCTTCATACAACAAAGCTATCAAATTAGGCAGAACACATCCCACTTTCGATGTACATCAGGACGTCATAACAGCTGCAGCGGCATATCATCGCGAACTCGGGGACGCTGCAGGTTTACGGATTGCGCAGCTTGCCTTCGAGATAGCAGATGCGAAGTACGATAATAAATGCTTAAATAAGGTGGAGGTGGGCTTGAAGGCACTGCGAAATTGTAAACAAAACCCCATCAAAAGTAGTATGATAAGCCTTAGTCGCATTCAGTACGAGCGGTCTCGGAGAAGCATGTCCAGTGAGAAAATACAGCCTGGATTGCAAAAGGCCTACCTAGCCCTTGGCAGCAACATCGGCGACCGCATATCCATGATCGAGTCAGCATGTTATGAGATGATGGATCGAGGACTGAAAGTTATTAAAACAAGCGCACTATACGAGACGAAAGCTATGTACTTAGAAGACCAGCAACCGTTCATCAATGGTGCTTGTGAGGTGAGCTGAATCCAAGTTTCTTGGGACATCCAGTAACATCCTCCTGCGTAGATCGAGACTTCACTGAGTCCAATAGAGCTGCTAGATACTCTCAAAGAAATCGAAGACCATTTGGGTAGGGTGAAAACTGTTGAGAACGGTCCTCGCACCATTGACCTGGATATCTTGATGTATGGCACGCAAGTCATAGAGCACGAACGCCTCTCCATACCCCACAAGAGGATGTTTGAGCGTGGTTTCGTCCTCAAACCTCTATGCGAGTATGTTATGTATGAAGAAGATCCAAACGCAGAGCTAATCTTTTTCGAAGCCTCATACCTTATACGGTACCACCCATACCCAATGCAATCGCTTCCTTCCAAGAAGAGCTCGACAATCTGTCTCCCTTTCCGGATGAACTTTCCTCCCTTACACCATTATCTTCGCATCTCGTCCCCATCAGCAGCCGAAATCCCACACGACCCACGCGTCTCATGGCCATATTGAACCTGACCCCTGACTCTTTCTCAGACGGCGGTCTGCACTCTACCACAGACCCAGCCTCATTACTTCCGACTCTGAATACTTATCTCGATCAGAATAACCCAGTTACCATCCTCGATATAGGCGGCCAATCCACTCGCCCTCACGCCCCTCAAAGCTCCCCGGAGGAAGAGCTCGCAAGAATTCTCCCCGCCATCAGTATGATCCGCTCAGACTCTTCGTTTCAAAAGCTAGCCGTCAGCGTCGACACCTATCGTGCCTCCGTTGCCGCGGCAGCAATTGCTGCCGGCGCAGATATCGTGAATGACGTCTCTGCTGGCCAGCTGGACCCAAACATGTTGCCCACAATAGCAAGTCTAGGCTGCACCTGCATCCTGATGCACATGCGCGGTACGCCAGATACCATGATGAAGCTGACGAACTATCCAGACGGCATCATCAATGGGGTCGGAAACGAACTCCTGGCGCGCGTGCGAGAAGCAGAAAAGGCTGGTATAAGACGTTGGCGTATCATGCTAGATCCCGGAATCGGCTTCGCGAAAACGCAAGCCCAGAACATTGAGCTGTTGCGGGGATTCGGGGAGCTGAGAGATTTCGAAGGTTTGAGAGGTTTCCCGTGGGTAGTGGGCGCGAGCAGAAAGGGGTTCATTGGCAAGATCACGGGCGTTGAGCACGCAAGCAAGAGGCAATGGGGGACTGCTGCTACGGTTGCTGCGGCCGTTCAAGGTGGGGCTGATGTAGTCAGGGTGCATGATGTTCAAGAGATGGGACAGGTCGTGAAGATGGCTGATGCGATTTGGAGGGTGTGACAGGGAAACCAATTAAGATGAGTGGCGGTGTTGGAAATGGCATGACATGGAAAGGGCCAATAGATTCCTCACCGATAGTGCTGACCTAAACTATTTACCCGTTGGACCTGGCACACCTATTGTTGAAATATACTACAAATACCATAATAAGATGACTCAAGCGTCTTGGTAACTATTGCCATTTCAACACCTATGGCCGGCATTTCTCGGACGAATCGACACTCTGGGAACATCTTCCTTTGAAGGAAGTATATGCGTTCGTGCCGTCCTTTTTCGAACACCGGTCTTGGCCAGCTTATCGAAATTATTGGACGTTCTTCTTAGTGTTCCCTTTCTAAGGACATAACAAGCTATCAACGTTCTCATCACGCCTTTATGTGGGGTTCATCCCAACATGGAGCCCTTCATATATGGAACAGAGGCCTCGGAATACAGCGATTGTGCAAAGGGAATGCATGGACGCTCGGTTAACACATTAAGAAAGTATGTTGTAATGACCCTCAGCAAGTTTGAGATTGTGCCAGACAGCCTTGGAATACGATCCTACATCGTCACCCACCTCAGTTGAAGAACCATCTACTGATGATGCCATTCTTATGGCAATCCTCCTCGTCGGTAGCTTTGCCAAAGGGGAGCGACTAAGGCATGTTGGACCAGGTCGCAGCCTGGGTCCTGCGCCATAGCCTACGGTCAGGGTGCCGCTCCAGTCGTCATATTAAGGGTTACCTGGCATTTCAATAGCTCTGAAGAATCCTGTGGAAACTCTCGAAGATGGGTGGGGATGCAAAGTGAAGGAAAGATTTTCCAAGCGCGTATTATATGGTGTTCAGGATGCGTGGGATGGGGACTTCGAAGCTGCCCGAGCATATCGTCAGAAATGCACATCAATGGAGGGAAACCTGTTCACACGATGGGAGACGAAGAAGAACGTTATGATGAAAGACGACCGTGAGGCTGTAGAGCAGCGTTGGCGGTCAAAACTAGGTAAAAGGAATTCGTAATGAATCTTGCGCAAAAGCCTGGCATGAAGCCTTCGGCTCAGCAGCTTCAACAATAGAAATAGGCCTGTACGAGGGATCAACAGTAAGGGAAGTCAGACTTCACTCCTGCATTCCAGCGACTCTGGACTATGATCCGCCTCCATAGAGTAAGTCAAGCAACCCTCAGCTTCAGGGTGGTCTAACGTGAGACATTATTGCAGGATCCCACATCCCATATAACTTTTCGTTCGATAGGGGACCATTAGCGTGTGCAAGACTATTCGAAAGCTTGGCACTATTCTAGCTGCGAGGAGTAAAACAATCCGAGATGTACTCTTCCCGACTCCTTGGCTCCTATAACTTCACAGTCTTCCTATTACTTGAAGCTTCCTCCTATAGTTAAAACACTTACGAGATCTATGGCTACTATCTTGACTGCAAACAAAGCTGTGGTGGACGCTCGCAACCAAGCCTTTGCAAGAGTCTTGCATACGCTAAGAGAGAATCGCAGTAGGGCACACGAGCGCGACCCACAATCACAGTGCTGAAAAGTTGTAGTGCTTAATTTACGTGTCGGAGCAATGTCCGCTACGGCTCACTTGCTTCCCTTACCTATGTTACAGAACACTAGATGAGTGCGGATAATTGTATACGAGTACGCAGTATAAGCTACTCTTCCTTATATGCCATCAAGAGATTCTGGCATTCAGAGCACCACTCGGCTGTGGGATAAGGCAGAAAGGAAGGGGAAAAGGATCGTCGATGAGAATGGTCGGGTAAGCTAGAGCCTCCGAGTAGCGTTCCCTGCATGCATGATTACCAACAGCCC
>JAABUV010000069.1_pt1 | contig 142205 bp, 108 predicted proteins | sample 5559971 | NCBI WGS metagenome assembly JAABUV01 (sample SAMN10711881, study PRJNA513362) | rock metagenome | isolation source: Antarctica rocks | place: Antarctica: Victoria Land, Knobhead nord | collected 2015-12-19 | reverse complement strand
CACTTCTGCGGTGTTCGGGACCAGGCATCCTTGCCTCATCAGCAGGTGCAGAGGTCACCAGAGCTACCTCTGTTTTACGCCCCAGAACACCGGCCGGGAAGAATCACCAAATGTGCGCCAGAACCATGCGCATCTGGCTCGACCCCAACAAGCTCGCCGCCCGCAGCCTTACCGCCCTCGACGTCACCGTCGGCGGCTTCCAGTTCATCCTCCAGGATGGCGGCCGCAACACCTTCGGCGACATCGACCGCGTAGCCCACACCATGGTCGGCCAGGCCCGCGCCGGTCACGAGCTCACCGGCCTCAACACCACCTTCACCTCGAACGATCCCCAGGTGCGCGTCACCATCGATCGCGAAAAAGCCAAGGCGATCGGCGTCCCCTTCAACCAGATCACCGCCGCCATGGGCACCTTCATGGGATCGAGCTACGTCAACGACTTCGACTTCAACAATCGCTCCTACCGCGTCTACGTCCAGGCCGACGCACAGTTCCGCCGCACCGCGAAAGACCTCAGCCAGTTCTACGTCCGCTCCAACTCCGGACAGATGATCCCCCTCGACAATCTCTCCAGCGTCAGCGAAACCTCCGGTCCTCAGGTCATCAATCACTACAACCTCTTCCGATCGGCAGAGATCGACGGCTCCCCCGCGCCCGGCCTCTCCTCCGGGCAGGGCCTCGACGCTATGCAGCGTCTCTTCGAGAAGAACAAGCTCCAGGGCATGACCTTCTCCTGGACCGGTCTGGCTCTCGAAGAGGTCGAGTCCGCTGGCAAAGCCATCATCATCTTCGGCCTTGGCCTGCTCGTCGTCTATCTCACCCTGTCGGCGCAGTATGAGTCCTTTGCTCTCCCCTTCATCATCCTTCTCGCCGTCCCCGCCGCCATCCTCGGCGCCCTCTCGCTCATCGCCGGGCGTGGCCTCGTCGACGACGTCTACGTCCAGATCGGCCTGGTCATGCTGATCGGCCTCTCCGCGAAGAACTCCATCCTCATCGTCGAGTTCGCCGAACAGCTCCTCGCGCAGGGCAAGTCCATCATCGAAGCCGCCATCGAGGCCGCCGAACTCCGCCTCCGGCCCATCCTCATGACCTCCATCGCCTTCATCCTCGGCGTCCTCCCGCTCTACTTCGCCACCGGCGCCGGAGCCCTTGGCCGGCACTCCGTCGGCACCGCCATCGTCGGTGGCATGCTCCTCTCCACCGTCCTCAACCTCTTCTTTATCCCGGTCCTCTACGTCATCCTCAAGAGCCTCCTCGAACGCTTCTCCGGGAAGAAATCCGCACCCACACCTCCGTCCGAATCCCCGCGCCGAGCCGCCTACGTCGACCGCACCCACGAGCTCCCGGCCCAGACCGTAGCTAGGCTGTCTAGCTAGATCGCGCAACTCCGACCCGGCCGCAAACACTCAGGGGTGGCCCATCCTTGGCAACTCCATCACAAAGGTTGGGTTCGCCGCCCCCGAGTCCCACCGGGCACCGCAACGGCCGTACCCGCCACCACACGTACAAGACAGCCTCAACTCCGTGCCGGCTTTCAGTTCACTCGCTCCACCCGATACAGCAAACAGGCATGGGGAGCCAGCCTCGCCTTGACCGACGTCGCTACCCCCGCCTCCTTCCGCTCCCAAACGTCCCGCACCCGATATCGTCCATCCTTCCAGCCCAGTCGCGCAAACGGCACATCCACATCACGCGAAGCCTCCGAGGTATTCACCACCGCAACGTACCTCCCCGTCCCGCCTTCAGCCTTCGCCACCCACGCCGCTAGCCCCGCCCCCACCTCCACCGGCCGGTTCTCTGTAGAGGCCTGATCCACCGCGATCACCTCCGCATTCGTCAGCAGCCCCTCAGTCCACGCATCGCTCTTCGTCAGCTCACCGCCCACCATCAAGGGGGAACGAAAGATCGACCACAGCGTCAGCAGCGTCTTCTGCTCCTCGTGCGTCAGCCGCGTCTGTCTCGCCTTGCCCCATCCCGGCGCTGGCCCTAGGAACCCCACCGGCAACATGTCCGCGTCAGGCCAATGCCCCGGCGTCGCCTTACCCGCCCACTTCGCCAGTCGCCGGATCTGATCGCCCAGACCCTGCGGATACGAGACCTCGCTGTGCCATACATCCCAAACGTCGTCCGAGATCCGCCACATCGCCGCCTCTCCGCGCATCTCCTCCGCCCTTTCCATCGGCGCCTCCCCCGGCGATAAACTCAGCAGCATCGGACGCCCGGTCTTCGCAATCGCCCGCGCCACCATCACAATCTCCGCGCCCTTGTAGGGCCGCGACGCAATGCAGTCCACCTTGATCAGATCCACGCCCCATCCCGCATACATCCGCATCAGCGAGTCGTAGTAAGCCTGCCCCGTCGCATCGTCCTTCACGTCGTAGTTGTCGTAGTTCCACGGGCATGTTCCCGCCGTGTTCGCCGCATCCGCCACCCGCATCTCACCGCCATCAATCGTCGCCTTACCTTCCGCGGCAATCTTGGGCACACCTTGCAGAATGTGGATTCCGAACTTCAACCCCAGCCCATGCACATACTCGGCCAGCGGCTGGAATCCCGCTCCACCTGCGGAAGAAGGGAAGCGGTTCTCCGCCGGCACATACCGCCCATGCCCGTCCATTGCAAATCTGTTCGTCTTCGAGCCCCCCTGCGCCGCAGGGTTCTCGACAAACCACTCCATGTCCACCACGACGTAGGTCCATCCCGCAGCGTTCAGGTGCTTGGCTATCCAGTCCGCGTTCGCCCGCACCTGCGTCTCGTTCACCGTTGTCCCGTACGCGTCCCAGCTGTTCCAGCCCATCGGCGGCGTCCTGGCCGGCTCCGCCTTCTGGGACCAGGCCCCCTGAGAACCCAGGCACACCACCGCCATGCCCAGAACCATTCCCCTCCAGTCGCCTCGATCCATCTCTTCTCACCTCGCAAGCATCATCGCATCTGCGGCTAGCATCGACGCACCTGCCAGCCTCCCCAACCATCCGCTCGTCGCTGTCTCGCCCGCAAGATGTTACGGCCGCCGACGGACGTATACATATCCGCTAAACCCGCATAATCATTCGTGTTGACGATCCCCATGCGCTCAGCCAAGCTCATCATCGAGAGACAAACCTATGAGCACCGCCGTCGCACCTGCCCCGATCTCACCCCAGTTCGCATTACGCGCACCTCGCGCCCGCGCCACCTTTCTGATGTGTGCCCCAACGCTCTATGAGGTCGACTACGTCATCAATCCATGGATGGCCGGCAACCTCCACGCCTCCTCGCGCGAGCGCGCCGCCGCCCAATGGCAGACCCTCTACGCCGAAATCTCCCGACTCGCCGACATCCTCCTGATCACCCCCCAGCCAGGCTCCCCCGACATGGTCTTCACTGCCAACGCCGGCCTCGAACTCAATGGCTCCGTGGCCGTCAGCAGCTTCTTCCATCCCGAGCGCCAGGCCGAAGAACATCACTTCCGTAGCTGGTTCCAGGATCACGGTTACCACACCATCGATCTCCCGCGCGACACCCCCTTCGAAGGCGAGGGCGACGCCCTGTTCTCCGCCGATAAGTCCCGCCTCTGGATCGGCCACGGCCCACGTACTGCCCCCTCCAGTCACCGTCTGCTTGCCGCCGCCTGGGATATCGACCTCGTTCCGATCCGGCTGGTTGATCCCCGCTTCTACCACCTCGATACCTGCTTCGCCCCACTCGCCGACGGCTCCGCAATGTACTTCCCGGCCGCCTTCGACACCCGCTCCCTCGCCCGTATCGAATCCTTCCACCCACCGGCGAAGCGCATCATTGTCGACGAGCCCGATGCCGTCCGCTTCGCCTGCAACGCCGTCAACGTTGGCCGCACCCTCATCCTCAACACCATCAGCGACAAGCTCTCGCAAGATCTCCAGTCCCGCGGCTTCAAGGTCCGGCAGGTCGAACTCAGCGAGTTCCTCAAAGCCGGCGGCGCCGCCAAGTGTCTCGTCATGACCCTCCGCCATTAGGCGCAAGGCCCACCTGACGAAGCCTCACTGAACCATACGGCCGTTAGGAGCCGCCCTTTGCGCACGCCCTTCTCGCCAAGCCGCTCAGCCCTTCATCCCCACGGCTCGCTTCGCCTCCGCCGTAACTTCCTGCTGCATTCGATCGATCCCCGGCCAGGGATCCTTTTTCAGCCGAGCCCCCCACTTGCCGAGTTCCGCGACCCGAAATACCGGCCGCTCCGCCAGCTTCAGCTCGCTCCACGCCAGCGGCATGCTCACGCCCATACCCGCCCGGGCACGCGGCGAGTACGGCGCCACTGCCGTCGCCCCACGCTCATTCCTCAGGTAGTCCAGGTAGATCTTTCCCGCCCGCGCTGCCTTCGTCATCTTCGTCAGATACAACGCTGGATTCGCCCGCTCCATCGACCGCACAAACTGGTATGCGAACTCCTTCGCCTCCGGCCACTCCATCCCCGGCACGATCGGCGCCACGACATGCAGGCCCTTGCCGCCAGTCGTCTTCAGCAGGCTCTCAAGCCCGATTGTCTTTAGCCTCTTTCGTAGCTCGGCCGCTGCGTCCGTCACCGTCCCCCACCCCAGCGCCTCATCCGGATCAAGATCGAACGTCAGCCGGTCCGGCCGCTCCAGATCGTCGTTGTGCGATCCCCACGGATGAACCTCCAGCACCCCCATCTGCGCCAGCCCGGTCAGCGCCTCCTTCCCGGCCGGCGGTCCAGGCAGCGTGATGTACGGCTCCATCTCGCCCGTTTTCTTGTTCGGAACATCGACTCCACCGATTCCCTTCGGAAGCATGTGGTTCACATGCTTCTGGAAGAAGCACGGCTTCTCCGATCCCTCCGGACACCGCACCAGGCTCAACGGCCGGTTCGCGATATGCGGCAGCATCCGATCCGCCACCGCCCAGTAAAAGTCCGCCAGCATCCGCTTCGTCACGCCGCTCTGCACATCCAAAATCTTCTCCGGATGCGTCAGCCTCACCGGCGCATGGTCCATCGGCGCCGCGTCTGCTCCTGCTTTCGCTTCTTTGCCTGTGTCCGCTCCTGCGCTTCTTTTTGTCATTCTGAGCGCAGCGAATGAACCCGCTTCTCCCCCATCGAGTACCGCCGCGCCGACATCCTCTCCCTTCATCCCACTCAGCCCAGCCTTCGCCGTAGCCTCGGCGTGCTCCGCCTTCACCTCCGCCGCACCCTTCGGCCTCCGCGGCCTCACATAAAACTTCGCCGGAGCCTCCACCTCACCCGCCTTCGCACCCGCCCCCAAACCGGGTGCCCCATTCGTCGCAGTCTCACCACGAATGTTGGCTTCCCCCGCCTCATCCTCATCGGACTCCCCACCCGCTCCCCTTCGGCCCCCCTTCGGCCGCGGCGCAACCTCCGCCCCCTCTCTCCGAACCTCTTCCGCCGGCTTGTCCTCCCGCAACCCCAGAAACGCCGCCTGCCGCACCAGGTCGTCCGCCGTCCACGTTGCAAACCTCACCTGCGCCACCAGCTCCGGCCGCACCCACACCGCACCCCGCTTCGCCTCCACCGGCACTGCCGCATAGGCGGCCTTCGCGATCCGCATCGGCTCCATCCGCTCCCGCAGCATCCTGCGCATCTTCTGCGTGAATCCGGTCCCGGTTCGCCCCGCATACACCAACCTCCCATCCCGGTAGTACCCCAGCAACAGAGACCCCACCCGGTCCTCTCCATCGCTCGAAAACGTAAATCCACCCACCACGAACTCCTGCTCAAGCAGACACTTCGACTTCATCCAGTCTCCGCCGCGCCCAGCCCTGTACGGCCCCTCCGCCCGCTTCGAGACGATCCCCTCCGCATGCAGCTCGCACGCCCGGTGAAACACCGCCTCCCCACTCGCCTCGATATGCTCGCTCAGCCGGATCTCGTCCCCCTCGCCCCCGGCAAGCACCTCCCCCAGCAGCTCTTTGCGCTCCGTCAGCGGCAAGCCTCGTGTGTTCCTTCCTTCCAAGTGCAGCAGATCGAAGCAGAAGTACGTCAGCGGATTCCGCGCCCCCTCCTGAAACGACGCCTGCAGGTCCGCGAAGTTCGTCGTCCCATCCCCTCGCAGCACCACCACCTCTCCATCCAGCGTCGCCGCTCCCACCCGCAGCCGGCTCACCGCCGCCGCCATCGCCGGAACCCGGTACGCCCAGTCCAATCCGCTCCGTGTCAACATCTCCACCTGCTCGCCCGACTTCCGCGCCTGGATCCGATACCCATCCAGCTTCAGCTCATGCACCCACCCCGCCCCCTCCGGTGGAGACGTTGCCTCTATGGCCAGCTGCGGCTTCAGAAACCCCGGCTGCACCTCCTTCGGCAGCCCCTTCAGTCGCTCCTGCAATATTGCGATAAGCTCATTGCTCTGCTTCGAACCACTCCTCCCAATCGTGCCGCTCGTACGACTCGGACCACCACCCGCGGCCGTCATCTCGACCGAAGCGGAGCGGAGTGGAGAGACCCCTGTATTTGCCCTCTCCCGCCCGGCTCCCAGCTCACCTGTCCCCACCTTCCGGTACCACGCCTGCCCCGTTCCGGCCGTCTCCTTCGAGTTCCAGACATGATCCTCATTCTTTGCAATCTGATCGAGATCCCGCCCCGTTACCACGCTCTTCGACTCCGCCTCCGTCACCGCCTCGGCGTCGGCCGGCCGCTCGAACTCATCGTGCTCCTTGATCAGCAGCCAGTTCGGCTTTCTCTCCGTCGCCGCCTTCCCGCCCATTCGGATCAGCGCCCATTTGCCCTTCATCTTCGTCCCATGCATCACAAACTTCAGCGACCCGTCCCGCAGCCCCGCGTCCACATCCGTGTGCCCCGCCTGCGGCTCCCACGTTCCCTGGTCCCACAGCATTACCGTCCCGCCGCCATACTGCCCCGCGGGGATAATCCCCTCAAACCCGCCATACTCCATCGGGTGGTCCTCCACCTGGACCGCCAGCCGCTTGTCCCCCACAAAGTAGCTCGGCCCTTTCGCCACCGCCCAGCTCTTCAACACGCCGTTCCACCCCAGCCGAAAGTCGTAATGCAGGTGGCTCGCCGCATGTTTTTGAATGCAGAAGGGAAGCGCCGCCTTCGTGGCCGCCCCATCCTTCACCCCGCCCGCAGGCTCCTGCGTAATGTGGAAGTCCCGCATCGACCGGTACTTTGCCAGCTGCGCATCCACGACATCCGCCGGGCTCTCGCCTACACCCTGTGCAGCTGTGCGGGAATCCACAGCGGTTGCTGCTCCCGTCTTCGCCTTCGCCGTGGCCTTTTTGGCAGCAGCCTTCGTAGCTCGAGCCATCGTAATCTCCGTCCCGTCTCCGCCGCGTCATCTCAACCGGAGGCCGTCAGGCGAAGTGGAGAGCTCCTGTATTTGTGCTTTGCCGACTTCCCCACCATCCGCAAACCTAAGCAGACTTCTTCCTCTTGGCCGCCTTCACCGGCGCCGTCTCTCCCGACTTCACCAACGCGATCCCCTCCTTCGCCGCATGCTTCGCCGGAGCCTTGCCCACCTTCTTTTCTGCCCGCTCCGCCGCCGCCGGGGCGTCCTCCACCCCCACGCTGCCCACACTCTTCCGCAGCGCATCCATCAGGCTCACCACCTTGCCTCGCGCCGGAGCCACAGGCTCGTCCTTCGGCACCGGAGCATGGTTCACCTTCGCCTCCACCAGCTCCTTCAGCGCCACCTCGTAACCGTCCTTGAACTTCGACGGATCGAAAGGCGCCGCCTTGCGCTTGATCAGCTCCATCGCCAGCCCCAGCGAATCCTCGTTCACCGCCACCTTCTTCACGTCCGCGAAGTACTCCTTCGGATCGCGAAGCTCCTCCTGGTAGCGCATCGTGTACGCCATCATCCCGCCCAGATCGTCGTCCTCATCCGCGGTGATCGCCAGCACATGCTCCCGCCCGCCAAACGCAATCTTCCCCAACGCCGCCTTTTTGGTCTTGCGCAGCGCCTCCCGCACCGTCCCGAACGCCTCCGCCTGCAGGTCGTTCTCCGGCACCATGAAGTAAGGCTTCTCCAGGTACTCCGGGGCCAGCTCGTCCAGATTCACGAATTGCTCGATCGCAATCGTGTGCTTCGATGGCACCCGCAGATGCGCGATCTCCTCCGGCTCGATCGTCACGTACTCGCCCTTGCGGTACTCGTACCCCTTCACGATGTCGCTCTGCTGCACCCGCGCCGAAGCCGGCGTATCCTCGCCGCTCGTCTCCTGCGCCTCGGCTGCGCTCGCCGAGACTTTCTGGTACTTCACGCGCTCGCCCGTCTTGCGGCTGATCTGGTGAAACCGAATCTCACTCTTCGACTCCGTCGCGACAAACAGCTTCACGCCAAACGCCACCAACGAAATCTGAACCTGACCAGACCAGTAAGGACGCGCCACAGCTCTCACCTCATACGCACACGAGTGCACGATCTAGATACGATTCCCACAGCCTACCCCAAGATGTCCTAAACCGGGGGAAACGATTCAGTTCTGTTTAGCAGAAGGTCATCACCGCGCTAGTCACGATCAGGTCGTGGAGCCTCGTTCTTTGAAACGACGCTCATAGTCTGCACCGCCATAAAAGATGCCGAGAATCGTCACGAGTTGCCCCGCAATTTCGAACGCAATCGTCACCCTTCTTTGAATCCCACTACCCGCAATCCCAGCGCAATCGCCCCTGCGATGACCCCGTTCAGGGAACATCCGGAGTGACTCGCAGAATCTTGCAATAGCTCCCGTGAACCTCAGTGCTGCCGCCGGTGAAGACGAAGCAGCAACGTATCTGTAAAGGCGTCTCAATTGAGTCGCCGCAGCAATCGAAAAGATAACCCGGCAGTCCATCACCTGGCCTTAACGGCCTGCTTGCGTTCCTCTTCCAGCACCGCCCGAATGTCCTCCCCGGAGATCGCCCGCATCGGGTCAGCTCTCATCGCATCGTAAGCAGTGACCACCTCATCGCGCAGCCATTCTTCGACACCCTCGTCGCGGTGCCGCAGATCGAGCAGACCGTCGCATACAACGTCACTCTCATCCGCGTACTCCCCTGGAGGTCACCTTCGCGCGCGCACCATCTCAACCATCTCTTCCGGAAGCCTGATGCTCATCTCTCTTGTCGTCGACACAGTTCCCTCCCGGTTACAGCACTCATCCCACGATCTCCAATCCCTCCGCCGCCACCACCCGCGCATACGCCGGCACCGTCAAAAAATCCATGAACTTCGGCGCCTTGATCAGCTCCCGCATCAGAAACGCCGCATGCTCATAGGCCTGGTACCGCTCCTGATCGACAACCGCCCGAGCCCGCGCGAGCTCCGCATCGATGACCTCGTCGCAGAGCGCAACCGTCACTGCCCGGCCGTCCTCCAACCGAGCCCCGTGATGTACCCACTGCCACAGCTGCGCCCGGCTGATCTCCGCCGTCGCCGCATCCTCCATCAGGTTGAACAGCGGCACACACCCGATCCCTCGCAGCCACGCCTCCACATACCCCAGCCCTACCGCAACATTCTGCCGCAGCCCAGCCTCGGTCACCGCTCCTTCCGGCACCCGCAGCAGATCCTCCGCCGTCACCTTGAAGTCCTTCAACTGCTTTTCAATCTGATTAGGCCCCGGCATCACCCGGTCGAAGATCTCCATCGCTACCGGCACCAGCCCCGGATGCGCCACCCACGTCCCGTCATGCCCGTCCGCCGCCTCGCGCTCCTTGTCCGCCCGAACCCCCGCCATCGCCCGCTCATTTGCCTCCGCATCGTTCTTGATCGGGATCAGCGCGCTCATTCCACCCATGGCATGCACCCCGCGTCGGTGGCACGTCTTGATGGCCAGCTTCGAGTAGCTCCGCATAAAATGCGCCGCCATCGTCACCTGCCCGCGATCCGGCAGCACAATGCTCTTGTCCCCCGCAAACTTCTTGATAAACGAGAAAATGTAATCCCATCTCCCGCAGTTCAAACCGGCCGAGTGGTCCCGCAACTCATACAGAATCTCGTCCATCTCAAACGCCGCCAGAATCGTCTCGATCAGCACCGTCGCCTTGATCGATCCAGCCCGGAGCCCAAGCTCCCCCTCCGCCGCCACAAAGATCTCGTTCCACAGCCGAGCTTCGATGTGACTCTCCAGCTTCGGCAGATAAAAATACGGCCCTGACCCGCGCTCCAACAGCTCCTTCGCGTTGTGAAACGCATACATCGCAAAGTCGAAGATCCCCCCCGACATCGGCTCTCCATCCACTACCACGTGTGCCTCCTCCAGGTGCCACCCACGCACCCGCACAAGCAGCACCGCCGGCCTCTCCTTCAACGTGTAGCTCTTTCCGGTCGTCGCATCCTCAAACGCAATCGTCCGCCGCACCGCATCCCGCAGATTGATCTGCCCCTCGATCACATTCGCCCAGGTCGGCGTCGTCGAGTCCTCGAAGTCCGCCATAAATACCTTGGCGCCCGAGTTCAACGCGTTGATCACCATCTTCCGTTCCACCGGACCCGTAATCTCCACCCTGCGATCCATCAGATCCGGCGGCAGCGCGGCCACCTTCCATTCCAGCTCCCGCACCTGGCGCGTCTCCGGCAGAAAATCTGGCCGCTCTCGCGCGTCCAGTCGCACCTGCCGAGCCGCTCTCCTTGCCAGCAACTCCCTCCTACGCCCCCCAAACCGCCGCTCCAGCCCCACCGCAAACGCCACCGCCTCGGGCGTCAAGATCGCTCCAAACCGCTCCGAAACGGGAGCTCGAAACTCCACACCCGCAACCATCTCCGTCATCGCTCCCCGCCTCCCCTAATTGCCATCCCGCAACGCAGTGCAGGGATCTGCTTCTAAAAACGCAGCATCGTCGCGGGAACAAAACACGCATCAATGCCGGCATCCAGCTTACAGCGGTACCTATCCGTCACCGAAACGTCCGCACCGTCTGGCCCGGAACCCCCTTCTCCAAATTCTGCTCCGGTTCGAACTGCATCGTCACCCGGCCGAGCCTCCCAAAGACCACGTCCACGCTTGACCTCGCCTCGGCCAGCGTATTGCCGGTCCAACTGCCAGTCGTGATCCACTGACCCGCCCGCAGCCCGCCCGTCCGCGACGCTCCCTCGTTCGCCAGCCAGGGCAGCAGGCGCATCAGGTCCCCCGCCGTATTCGATCCCGTGCGTTCCACCCGCACCACACCGTCGACCGCAAGCGTCACCGTCTCCTTGGTCCAGTCGATCTCCCCCCATCCCGCGCACGCCGGTCCGTACACAAATCCGCCGTGCATCTGCAGATCCGCGATCATGCTCAGCCGCTCCGCCTTCAACGGATCCGTCAGTCCCGACTCCATCACCTCGATCGCCGGATGACAGCTCGCAATCGCATCGGCAACCTCCTCGCGCGAATACTCCGAACCCCGCGGCGGCAGATCCTTCCCCAGCAGAAACGCCACCTCCGCCTCCAGCCCTCGGTACCGCTTCGCCCGCATCACCGCCCCGCCCTCCGCAATCCAGATTTTCGGCATCGGCGCAAACATCGGCGTCGCCTCCCCACTCGGCGCACCCACCTTCCACCCGCCAATCTCCCCATACGCCACCGCCAGCATGTCCTGTACCGCGTAGGCCTCGTCCATACTCGTTGGCCTCATCTCGAAAGGCAGCTCTTCGATCGGAACCTTTGTCCGTCGCGCATCCGCCAGCGCATCGGCCGTGTCCATCAGCTCCTTCTCCCGCGCTCCACTCAAACCTTCCGCCTTCTGCCCAAACTCCGTCATCTCGCCTCGCCCGCCTCTCTGTCCATCGCTGACCAACACATATTGCCGTCTCCTCTTAGGATGCGCCTTGTTGATCCGAGCCCGGCAGCCGTGCCCTCAAACCTCACCACTCGCTCCTGCCCCGCTCGCTCGCCCATGGATTCGCCTCCACCTACGGCCTCCTTCCCACGCTCACCAGGTTCGCCATCAGCCGGAACGCCCCCGGAACCCCCTCCGGTAGCTGCCGGTAGAGCGCATAGGCGCAGTACACGTACGCCCCAGCGCCCACCCGCGCCACCAGCAGGCCGCCCTTCTGCGGATCCTGACCCGCATCATGCACCTCCGTCACCGCCTCATACCGCGCATCCCACTCCCGCATGAAGCCGTGCCCACGCTCCTCCACCCATCCGCCGAAGTCCTTCTCCGAGATCCTGTTCGGCCACGACAGCACCTGACTCGAGGGAGCCAGCAGCTGCACCCGCGAGTCCTCTTCCACCACCCGCTCCGCAAGCCCCCCACCCATCGACAACGGGTATGGAGCATCCTCGCTCCCGTACTCGCCCGACTGGTACTGCACCACCACCACACCCCCTCCGTTCGCAAACGCCATCAGCTTCCCCGTCACCGCCGGCAGCTCCTTCTGCGCTGCATACGACCGCACCCCCATCACCAGCGCGTCAAACCCCGCCAGCTTCCCGGCGGCGATCTCCGCCACGCTCACCGTCGTCGCATGGATCCCGATATCCTCGAGCGACGCCGCCACCGCATCCCCCGTCCCAGGAAGATACGCCACCCGCAGCCCCGGCGGAACCTTTACGTCCACGCCCCTCGCCCGGTACGTCGCCGGAGCATAAAGGTTGTCGCGCACCAGCCCCGGGTACCCCACCGCGTGGTAGCCCTCCCGGTACTCCCTGCCCCCGCTCTTCGCCACCGCCGTCATGGTGTACGCCCGCTCTCCCAGCGCGCCCGGCGTCACCCGGAATCGGATCGCCTGCTCCTCGCCCGCTTTGGTCGTGTGAAACTCCGCCGAGCTTGGCTCCGATCTCCACCTGCTCGGCAATGCCAGCTGGACCACACCCTGCGCCCCTGCCCCCTCGGCGCTCTTCACCCGCACCGTCGCAGCAAAACTCGTCTCTCCCAAGGGAACAACACCCGCCGCGGGAGAGATTGAAACACTCAGCCCCGGCTCAAACATCAAGGGCTGCACCGTCCCATCTTCAGCCCGGTGTCCGGTAGCCACTCGACCCAGACGCACCGTCGTCTCGCCATAATCGACCGCCGCAAACACCTCGACCGCCGGAACCGGCAACGGCGCATCCCGCAGTCTCGGGTCACGGATCTCATGAACCGGCTGCTCGATGTCCTTGCGCGAGAAGACCGGCCGCGTCGCCGCCTCCCGCCCGCCGGGTTCCCCCACCTCCAGCGCCCAGCTCGCGGATCGTGCCCCTGCCCCGATCGATCCAGTTCCCACATCCGCTCCGCTCACGCTTCGCTGCAGCCCGGTCTGCACCACGTCATAACGCCGCAGCTGTACCCCCTCGTCACCCCCGTTCACCACCTCCACCGGCACCCGCACCTCGGTCGCCGGCGCGATCACGTTAGTCGCCGTCGTCTCCGCTTGCAGCCGAAGTCCGAGCGCTAGCACCAGGGCGTCGTTGAACTGCACCTCCTTGACGCGCAGCTCATGGAGAACGTCATACCTCTCTCGCTCCGGCATCTCCCGCATACCGCCAACCCGGGCGATCAACTGACGCGTAAGCGCCAACCCATCGCGAAGCCCTGGCGCAGCCTTCCGCGGAGCGCCTGCACCGACCCTTTCAGAGGCCTGTTCTACCGAGGCGTCCACCCGCAAAAGCGCGCGCTTCAGGTCCGTCTTCACATCAGGGGGAAGCCCTGCCGCGAGATCCGCAATCCCCGCCAGCGTGACATCGACACCCTCGAAAAAATTCTTCTCCTGCTCGATTGGACCCTCTGGGACACGCGATCCATACCGCGTATACCCCACATCGAACCGCCCTGCCGGAGCCACCCGCACCCCCGCCCCAATCTGCGTCCGCTGCAGCGCCAGACCCTCCCTCGCAAACTGCACATAGCTCTTGCCCAGCACCGCGCTGAACTCGCCCTCCGGCACCGTCACATCCGCCTTCGGAGCCACGCTGGACCACGTCTTGGCAACATAGTTGTAAAACCGTGCCGGCACATACTTACCCGTCGCATAGTCAAACATCCCCTTCTCGTCCACTCGCGCGAACGGCACGCGCGCATACACCTTCATGGGAGCCCAGGCCGGCAATCCCATCTCCGGCAACACCTTCGGATCCGCCGCCGCCTCAAACACCTCCTGCGCGATCTCCCCACTCACCTGGTGCTGCCCATGCCCGTCGCTCGGAGCCCCGATAAACACGCTCGTCACCACCAGCGGCCGGTACAGCCGAACCGCACGCACCGCGTCGTACAGCACCCGTTCATGCGTCCACTTCGCGAACGCCTCCTCTTTCGTCTTCGAGAACCCGAAGTCCACCTCCGTCCCAAACATCTGGTCCACCCCCATGTACCGGTCCGCCGCCAGCAGCTCCCGCGTCCGCACCAGCCCCAGCGCGTCGTTGAAGTCGCCGGTCACCACGTTCTGCCCGCCCTCCCCCCGGGTCAGCGTCAGCATTCCCACCCGCGCTCCCAGCCCGCGCGACTCGTAGGTCAGCATCCCCCCATCCTCGTCATCGGGATGGGCCACGATCATCATCAGGCTGGCCCGCGTCCGGAGCTTCCGCAGCATCTGCTCCAGCCCCGCCGCCCCCCGGTCCGCAGTCAGCGCCTCCCCCTCCACCGCCCGCACCCGCTCCCCCTTCAAATTCGCCGGATCTTCCGCAAAACTCTTCGCCTCCCACCCGGCTTCTCCTCCAGCGCCCGGAGCAGCTTGCGCTTTCTTCCCGGTCATCTCTCCCGGAGCGGCTTGTGCGTCCTTCGCCGTCATCTTTCCCAAAGCGACTTGCCCGTTCTTCGCCGTCATCTTTGCCGCAGCGCGAAGCGCGGAGTGGAGAGACCCCTGTATTTGCCCTTGCCCCTCCCCCGGCTGCCCCGCAACAACTATCTCTCCCCGGAGAGCCACACCCACCACCATCAATACCGTCGCCGCACTCACAAACCATCGCCGCATCATCATTACCCTCTACTCTCTCCCAACCACCCGCTAAACTCAACCTCATCAGCTCCCAGCCCCAACCCGGCATCCAGCTCGTCCGCTCGCTCAATCTCCGCGGCGCCGTCACCCTCAATCTGCTCAACATGATCGGCGTCGGCCCGTTCATCACCCTTCCGCTCCTCATCGGGGCTATGGGCGGTCCCCAGGCCATGCTCGGCTGGATCCTCGGAGCCCTCCTTGCCCTTTGCGACGGCCTCGTCTGGGCAGAGCTCGGAGCCGCCCTCCCCCAGGCCGGCGGGACCTACGCCTACCTCCGCGTCATCTACCCCGGACGCCTCGGCAAGATCCTCAGCTTCCTCTTCCTCTTCCAGGTCTTCTTCTCCTGCCCGCTCTCGGTTGCCAGCGGAGCCATCGGCCTCAGCCAGTACGCCACCTTCCTCGCCCCCTCGCTCACCCGCCACACCCTGCTCCACTCCGTCCATCTCGGCCCCTACGCCGCCGCCATCTCCATCGGTCCCACCACCTTCGTCGCCATCGCCGCCGTCCTCCTCGCCGTTATCCTCCTCTACCGGGACCTCACCCGCATCGGCGCGCTCTCGATCGTCATGCTCTCGATCGTCCTCGGAGCCATCGCCTGGATCATCGTCACCGGCCTCCTCCACGGACACCTCGCCCAGGCCATCCACCTCCCGCCCGGAGTCTTTCCCCTCACCCCGGCCTTCTTTACCGGTCTTGCCTCCGCCATGCTCATCGCCACCTACGACTACTGGGGCTACTACAACGTCTCCCTCCTCGGCGGCGAGGTCGAGGACCCGGGCCGCACCATCCCCCGCGCCATCCTCCTCTCGATCGCAATCGTAGCCGCCCTCTATATCGCCATGAACCTCTCGATCCTCGCCGTACTCCCCTGGCAGCACCTCCTCTCCGAGCAGGCCCTCCCCGCCCGGCGAGCCATGGTCTCCCTCTTCATGGAAGCGGCCTACACCCCCACCCTCGGCCCGCACATCGCTCATTCCCTCGCCCAGGTCGCCGCCGTACTCATCATGGTGACCGCCTTCGCCAGCGTCTTCGCCCTTCTGCTCGGCTACTCCCGCATCCCCTACGCCGCCGCGGCCGACGGCAACTTCTTCCGTATCTTCGCCCGCCTCCACCCCACCCGCGGCTTCCCCTTCGTCTCGCTCCTCACCCTTGCCGCCGCCGCCGCCCTCTTCTGCTTCTTCTCGCTCGCGGACGTCATCGCCGCCATGGTCGTCATCCGCCTCCTCCTGCAGTTCCTCACCCAGCACATCGGCGTCCTCTACCTTCGCCGCTCGCAACCCAATCTCCCGCGTCCCTTCCGCCTCTGGCTTTACCCGCTTCCACCCCTCGCCGCCCTTGCCGGCTTCACCTACATCCTCCTCGCCCGCGCCAACTTCAGCCGCGAACTCGCCCTCGCCGCCCTGGTCATCCTCGTCGGCGTCGCCCTGTTCTTCCTTCGCGGCATCAAAACCGCCCCATCCACCCATTCCCCAATCGCGTAGTCTAACTAGCGGACACACACCGCCCGAGCCGTTCAAACCGGCCACCAGGCAGCGGAGAGGGAACTGCAACATGTTGATTCGTGACACCAGCAAACGAGGCCCCGAGCCAGGCTCCTCCGAGATCACCCCCGAAGCCGCCTTCCACGAGCACAGCCGCAGCCAGACCCGCCGCCGCTTCCTCACCGGAGCCGCCTACGCCGGCGCCACCGCCGCCATCGGAGCCGTCGCCGCCCGCAACATCCCCGGCTTCTGGACCCCCCGCAGCGTCAGCGCCGCCGAGACCGCTCTCATGACCGTCCCCAGCCAGTACACCGTTACCGATCCGCAAACACCCGAGTCCAAGGCCACCCACTACAACAACTTCTACGAGTTCGGCACCGACAAGTCCGATCCCGCCAAGAACGCCGGCACCCTCAAAACTCGCCCCTGGACCGTCAAAGTCGACGGCCTCGTGAAAAAACCCCAGACCGTCGACATCGACGCCCTCATGAACTATCGTCCCATCGAGTCCCGCGTCTACCGCCACCGCTGCGTCGAAGCCTGGTCCATGGTCATCCCCTGGGACGGCTACTCCCTCTCCGAGTTCATCAAGTTCTGCGACCCCCTCCCCAGCGCCAAATTCGTCCAGTTCCTCTCGCTTGTCGATAAGAAGCAAATGCCCGACCTCCCCGGCGGCTACGACTGGCCCTACTCCGAAGGCCTCCGTATCGACGAGGCCATGAACCCCCTCGCCCTGCTCACCTTTGGCTGCTACGGCAACGTCCTCCCCAACCAGAACGGTGCCCCCGTCCGCGTCGTCATGCCCTGGAAGTACGGCTTCAAGAACGCCAAATCCATCGTCCAAATTAAGTTCACCGACAAGCAGCCGCACACCACCTGGAACGACCAGGCCTCCAGCGAATACGGCTTCTTCTCCAACGTCAACCCCAACGTCGATCACCCCCGCTGGTCCCAGGCCCACGAGCGCCGCATCGATAGCTCCGCCTTCCCCCACTCCGTCCCCACCCAGATGTTCAACGGCTACGGCGATCAGGTCGCCAGCCTCTACAACGGCATGGACCTCAAGAAGTATTATTGAAACTGATCGCGAGAGCGGCAGCTAGGCATCAGACCGGCTGACCGACTCCAGGTCTGCCCCATCACCGGCGAAAGATCTCCCCACCGCAACCCTGCTTCACTTCTTCCATGACTGTTGAAGAAGTCCTCCGATGCCGTGACCAAGCCGGCACGAGGGCTTCTGACTCCAACCACCGGACGGTATGATCCTCCCACCCATGCCCAAGCGCGCCATCCTCGCTCTAAAGGTCCTTGCCCATCTCCTTCTCCTCCTCCCATTCGCCCATGTGCTCCTCATCTACCGCAACGGCACCCTCGCCCTTGACCCCGACCCCGTCCAATACATCACCCACTTCACCGGAGACTGGGCCCTCTGGATCCTCCTCGGCTCGCTCGCCATCACTCCCATCCGTCGTCTCTCCCCCCGTCTCGCCCCTCTCGTCCGCCTCCGCCGCCTCATCGGCCTCTACGCCTTCTTCTACGCCACCCTCCACCTCGCCACCTACCTCTTCCTCTTCTCCGGATACGACCTCACCGCCGCCCTTACCGCCACCCGCCACGGCCACCCCGGCGAGATCCTCACCCAGGGTCGCCAGGTCTGGCCCACCATCCTCGACGACCTCAAAAAGCGACGCTTCATCCAGGTAGGCCTCGCCGCCTGGGTCATCCTCTTTGCTCTCACCCTTACCAGCCCCGCCCCAGTCCTGCGCGCCATGGGCGGCAAGAACTGGCAGCGCCTCCACCGTCTCGTCTACGTTGCCGCCCTGGCCGCCGTCATCCATTTCTGGTGGCTCGTCAAATCCGGCGTACGCTCCCCTTGGAAGGTCACCGCCATCCTCGCCATCCTGCTCGCAGCCCGCCTCGCTTTCCTCGCCCTGAAACGCCGCCGCAAACCCATCCCCGCACGCGCCGCCGCCTGATCCACGCCTGGCAGCTCAAACTACCGTCCTGTAAATCTCATCCAAGCTCCAGGCAATCAAAACCTCATGAGCTCCATCGACCGCAGACAGTTCGCCGCCGGCATCCTAGCCTCCAGCCTCTCCGTCGCCGCCCAGCCCCCATCCGGGCAGCCGGAGCACTTCATCTTTTCCCCCAACGGCTGGATACCCAACAACCCCCACCTCCCCGTCCTCCTCTATCGCAGCGCCTTCTCCCCATCGCCCGATCCAGCCGCCCTCGCCTCCGCCATGGAACGCGCCTTCACCGCCACCGGCTGGCCGCCGCAGTGGCGCAACGGCATCTACCCCTTTCATCATTTCCACTCCACCGCCCACGAAATCCTCGGTATCGCCGCCGGTGAGGCCCACGTCACACTCGGCGGCCCCGCTCCCGGCGGTCGCGATCTCACCCTGCGCGGCGGAGACGTCGTCGCTCTCCCCGCCGGCACCGGTCACTGCAGCCTCCGCTCCAGCCCCGATCTCCTCGTCGTCGGCGCCTACCCCGCCGGCCAGCTCTGGGATATCTGCCGCTCCGCTCCCACCCCCGACACCCTCGACCGCATGGCCCACCTCACCTTTCCCGCGTCCGATCCCGTCTCCGGCGCCTCCGGCCCACTCCCCACGCTCTGGCGCAAACTCTAAGAACTCGGTTGCCCGCGCTCACCCGCTCGCTTTCCGCCGCACCTCTCCCGGCCCAGACCTACTCCTTCGGCGTAGCCGCCGTTCGCCAGTTGATCACGTGGTACACCGCTGGCGCCGTCCCCACGTTGCGCAGCCCGTGCATCACGTCGGATGCGTTGAAGATCACCGATCCCGGCCCCACCCGCTTCCACTCCCCGTTGCTGAGCGTCTCCAGTTGCCCCTCGCGAATGATCAGCATCTCCTCATTCGGGTGCTTGTGCGGCGGATGCGGCTGCTCCCCCGGATTCAGCGTCGTCACATGCACCTCCAGCTGCTCCAGAGTCGCCGTCGGCCCCTTCACCACCTGCCGCACCGTGCCCACCTTGGTCGGCGTCGCCGCCATCGCAAATACGTCGTACACCGACGACCCAATCATCCCTCGCGCCTGGTCCACCGCCGCCACCGCGCCCAGGGTTCCCGCCATCGCCACTACCGCCACCATCACATCCCGCCGTCCGATCATCAGTCGCTCCCCTTCAAATCAGTCACTCAAGCACACACAGAACAGTACCGCATCCATAACCCGCATGTCCTTCCGCATCGAGAGCGGTCATGCCAAAAGGGAGACAGATACAAAACTGGTGGTGATCGGGAGCCCGGCCATTCTCCGGGCAAACGGCACTTGACAACTTCGTCGAGCACGAGTGGGCAACGCGGGAATAGGTACGGAGAGAAACTCACCTAAATCGGTTTGTCTGCCAGTGATCAGTAGCAGATTCAGGGCCAACGGCCCGCCTCATACCAGTCTCATGGAAACCTGAAAGATCAGGGCTGACGGGCCGAGCTATTCGCGGCTATACCGCATCAGGAACCGCCCTAGGCGCCCACCTCAAAGCCCAACCCGGACCCTGTCTCCGACTGCAGCAGTTCGTATCGATCGGAGCGGGTCTCGTCATACACAAACGGCAGCTCCATCAGATCGAACAATGCGAAAAAATTCGCCCACGAGATGGGCTTCATCTCCGGCGCGCTTTTGGGTCCCTGTCAGAAACATGAAAGCTATCTTCGTCGGCTCGCCATCGTGCTTGAGCAAGGCGATCTCGACCGGCGTCGCCCCGTGTATCGCCGCCCAACGGCGAATCTCCTCGTGATCATTGGTGGGTCCCAGCATCGGCATGGATTGTGTTCCTCTCCTGTTGAACCATCGACCGCTTGCCGAAATTTAGTTAGATGCGCAAAGCCCGGGCTGGTCAGGGGTACAGCCGCTGCTCCGTCCACGCGCTCCCCTTCGCTTTAAACAGGAACCGATCGTGCAGCCGATCCGCGCCCTCCATCCAGAACTCAATGCGCTCCGCCCTCAGGCAGTAGCCGCGCCAGTACTCCGGCCGCGGCACCTCGCCCGGATGCTGCTCTGCAAACTCGCGCACCCTAGCCTCGAGCACCTCGCGGCTGCTCAGAGGCCGGCTCTGCTCCGAGACCGCCGCCCCCAGCTGGCTCCGTCGCGATCGGCTGTGAAAGTACCGGTCCACCTCGGGCCCGGATAACTCCATCACCGCACCCTCGACCCGCACCTGCCGCCGCAGTGTCTTCCAGTGAAAGCACATCGCCGCCCGAGGATTCATCGCCAACTGCACACCCTTCTCACTCCCCCCGTTCGTAAAGAAGCAGAACCCCTTCTCGTCCACACGCTTCATCAGCACCATCCGGACGCTTGGAGATCCATCCGGCGTGGCCGTCGCCAGCGCCACCGCGTTCGGATCGTTCGGCTCGCTCTTCTCTGCCTCTCGCATCCACTCCCCGAACAACTCGATGGGATCGTTCGCGTTCAACTCATGCCCGGCCATCCTTCGAGCATAGCGATCGCCTCGGAAAGCGCAACCGCCCCCGCTCGCCACACGCAAAGACCACCCGTGCATTCAAACACCACCAACATGGCTGGAGAACCGCGGACCCGGCACGAAGCGATGCCGAACAGGCAAGCCCAGGCTTCCGGCCAGCCACGCCGAAGCCGGCGCCCTATCCATAAGGCACCATCGATGGGGGACATTCACGCGAACCCGCAAACCGCTCCAGCCCAGACCCACTGACTGCGCAGCTTCGGCCCGTCCACCGCATGGAAGCAGGCACCCTTCAGAAAACACCTCGCGCGACCGTGGCGCAATCACCCCACCCACCCACGTAAACTGAAAAGGTGAAGACAAGCATCGGACGAGACCCACATCCTTAGGTCGGCGGTGCCTGAATTCCCCTGCTCTCCGGTATCTGCTTTGCAATCAATACTTTGCTCGTAAGTCTTTATATCTCAATACTTTGCCCTGCATTGTGCAGCTAAGTTCTTTGTTGGCAGGACTTTGGAGGGTTACCCGCGGGGGTGGGGGTGGGGCTAGGCCCAAACACAAGAGCCACGGCAAGGCCGTGGCTCTTGGACGAAAACGTGAGCCTACGACGCGCGCTCAACCTCGCGCAGACGGGCCGCCTTGCCCCGAAGTCCGCGCAGATAGAACAGCTTCGCCCGTCGAACCTCATAGGAACGAATCTTCTCGACCTTGTCGACGACCTTGGAATTGTACGGGAAGATGCGCTCGACCCCTTGGCCAAAGCTCATCTTGCGGACGGTAAAGGTGCCCTGCGGCCCCTTGCGGGACGCAATCACCATGCCCTCAAAGGCCTGCAGGCGTTCCTTCTCGCCTTCCTTGATCTTGACCTGGACGCGAACGGTATCGCCTGGTGCAAACGGGGGGAGGTCGGTCCGCTCAAGTTTCGCGGCTAGCTTCTGCATTATCGGATGAATAGACATGGGAACTTTCCTGTGTTGGACTCAATTTCTAAGTCTACACGACTCCGCTTGCCAGACGGCCGCGCCGCCTCTCTACTCCGGCCGCCCCTCACCAGCCTCTCGCCGCAGCTGCTCCAGTATCTCCCTGTCTTCCGCCGTCAGCTCTGCGCGCTGGAGCAGGTCGGGCCGGTTCCGCAGCGTCTTCCCCAAGGCCATCCGTCGCCGCCACCGTCGCACGGCCTCATGATCCCCGCCTAGGAGGACCTCCGGGATGCTCACACCCCGAAACTCCGCTGGGCGCGTGTAGTGCGGATAGTCGAGCAGACCGCCAGCACCGTGGGTGGCCCGCGGCACCCCGTCCCGGTGCGTCTCCCGCACCTCCGATTCGTTCACGCCAAAACTCTCATACCGTGATGAGTCGGGGTTCCCGAGCACACCGGGCAGAAGCCGCACCACCGCATCCACGATCACCGCCGCCGCGATCTCGCCACCCGAAAGCACATAGTCTCCTATCGAGATCTCCCGGTCGCACAGCATCTCGTTCACCCTCTCATCCACACCTTCATACCGTCCACAGACGAAGACCACCCGATGCAGCTCCGCGAGTTCGTGTGCGATCGCCTGGGTAAACCGCTGTCCCTGGGCGGAAAGCAGGATCACCGTCTCACGACCCCCCGCCCGGTCCCCCCGCGGGGAGACGCCCAGCGAAGCTACCGCCCGGGAGATCGGTTCCGCCTTCAGAACCATACCCTCCCCACCCCCATAAGGCCGGTCGTCCACAGTCCTGTGGCGATCATCCGTAAACGATCGTAGATCGTGAGTCGTGATGCTGACGCGACCGCTGTGCCGCGCTCTGCGCAGTACCCCGAAGTCGAGAGGCCCAGCGAAGAACTCCGGGAAGATCGTGATGATGTCAAATTGCATGGCGTACTACCACGTAAGGGGCATCGTTAGCCCGGAGCTTTGTTGTTAGCTTGTCAACGTGAGCGGTCCCTTGCGCCACGACCCTCTGCGCGATACACCCGCCGTCCGGGACGGTTCGTGACCGGGAGAGAGGCAGACCGTTGTTGCCAAGTAAATTAGCCGCAGCACTTATTATGCCGCTTGCCCTGGGTTGCCTCCAGGCCGTGGCCCAGATGGTACCTGTCCAGGACCTGCCTCCGGGAGAGACGACCCGATTCATCTACTCCACCTCGGTCGACCCTGGACTGACTCCCACGTACACCAAATCTGCATCGCCCGTCCGAGCGGAGCGTGTCGGCGTACATCTGCCTCCCCCGCCGAAAGGTCATCAACCTCCGCGTATAGGCCCATTCTCGACGGCCGCTCTTGGCCTGACAGCGGGGACGTTAGGCCCGGGCGTTGAGCTCGCCCTCCCCGTGCTGAGAAACGTCAACATAAGATTCGGCGGCAGCTATTTCGATCTGCGGTATCCCTTCATCATTGACGGTGTGAACTACAACACGGCTTTGAAGCTAACCTCCGGACAGGGGATGATCGACTGGTTTCCGAAACGCGGAGGCTTCCACATAAGCGCCGGCGCTCTTTACTGCAAGGATGAAGTGAGTGCCGCCGCAGAGGTTGCTCCAGGGCAGCAGTTCAGGCTAGGGGACACCGCTTACCTCAACAGTCTCGATGATCCTGTCCAGGGAACAGCATCTCTCAAGTTTCAAAAGAAGGTTGCTCCCATTGTTCTCCTGGGATTTGGCAACCTGATCGCTCGCAGCGGTCGCCACATCTCGGTTCCCTTCGAGTTCGGTGGAGCTTACCTGGCTCCGCCCAACGTGGCGATTCAGCTTGCCGGCACCGCGTGTACGACACAGGGATGTTTCAACATAGCCAAAGACCCCGCAGTACAAGCGAATCTCGCGAAAGAAGAGAGCAAGCTCAACCGTGATATCCGGCCACTGCAAATCTACCCGATCCTATCGCTCGGTTTTGCGCTGCGCTTCTAAGAGTCCGGCGGAGCCGGTCTCTTGTTCAGGTCGACGAGCCCATCGGGGAGCTTCATCAGGATCCGCTTCTGAACGACGTCCAGGCTAAGGATGAACTCCTTCGCGAACGGGATTAGCGCCTCTCCCGCCGGCGAATCTACGACGAGGAGGGGTGCAGCTTCAGGCAGTCTCCGCTTCCCATCGGGGGACGTCATGAACTGCACATCGCGAATCGTTCCGACAGGCACGCTTTCGTCATACACAGTGCATCCGACCAGTTCGTCGAGGTACAAGCTCCCGTCCGTAAGGGCGAGACGCTCTGCCTCCGGCACAAAGGCATCGAGCCCTGAAAGGCGCTCGGCCTCTTCTATCGTGCCAATATTAGTGAAAGCAAGCACGATCCGCCCTTCATTACGCCCATGTGGCAGCCAGGAGGACTCAACTTCTACCGACCTCGCCTCTGAAAGAGCACCGTCAAAATCTGAACCGGGGACGAAGAGCCTGCTCCCCTGCGAGAACCTACCTGAAAAATCAGTGAGCAGGTCTGCAAGCACCTCCCCTTTGCGTCCCTGGGGCCGAAGCAGGCGAGCGACCGCGATCCAGCGTGTCTGATCTTCCTTCACGAGGTGAAGACTATATCGCAATCGCAGGAAGTTGCGAGGACGCTCACTCGATTCTCTCGTCCAGGTTTGTCCCCTGTAGTTCCTCGCTGATGTCCAACGAGAACCTATGCTTCAGCTTCATGCTCGCTGCGCTCAAAATCGTCCGCAAAGAGCGAGCCGTGCGGCCTTGCCGACCTATCACCTTCCCGAGATCACTGGGAGCCACCTTCAAGCGAAGGATAGTCCCATCCCCGTCTGGCACTGCCTCGACAGATACTGTCTCCGGTGAATCGACAAGACAGCGAGCAAGCTCTGAGATCAGCTTCTCCATTTTGCATGCAGGGTCTTTCCTCGCCACATCTTCCATGGCCTGCGTCATCACACGTACCTCCTGGGAGTCACGCGCCAGCTCATGCTCACCTCCTTCGTCTCGTCTAAGCGAGATCTTCCGGAAGCGAGCCATTACGAGCGTAGCCACGGCCCATGAATTGTCGGCAGCCCTGAGTCAGACCGCCGCAGAGCATGGTGGCGTCGCCTGGAGAGGAGACGCCATGTGACTCAGAGTGTACTTGAGGGGACGGAAGGAGCCGATCCTGTGTGCAGTCACCACGACTCCTTAGGAACTTTCCTGAGTACCCAAAGATTTATTTCACGATGACTACGTTGCTGAAGAGTTCTCAGCGGCAGCATCGGATGGGGTCGCCGAGAGCAGCTTGCCAACCCGCTCCGAGAGCTGCGCTCCGTTGCGCGTCCAGTACTCGATCCGATCACGCTTGAAGTCCACGGTCGCCGGGGTGGTACGCGGATTATAAGTGCCAACGACTTCAACGGAACGACCATTGCGAGCACGGTCCTTCTCAATCACAACGACGCGGTAGTGGGGCTGCTTGCGCGCTCCAACACGCGCCAAACGAATCATTAACACTAGACTGCCTTTCGGAATTCGATTTTTGGATGTAGACGGTTGACTCCTGGCGAATCGAAGGTCATTTGACACCCAACGCCTAAGTATGGAGGAAGCAACAGGTTTTCGCAACGGTCGCGCCTACCCGCTTCGTTGGTCGGCGGGGAAGAGAAAGCGAAGAACATCCCCGAACCGGCGAGACCAGGCCTCTTCATTGTGCAGAGCGCCATCGACTCGGGTGTAACTAAGATCAACGCCCGCCTTCCATCCACGCTGCAGCAGTGTCTTGTAAAGCAGATCCGAATCTTGCAGGTGCCGCACACCTTCTGCCGTTCCCATATCGAGCCAGATCTTGAGGCCTGCTCGGGTGCTGATCCGCGAAGCGAGATTGAGGATACTGCGGTGATCCCACCAGAGGGAAGGCGACATCACCGCGAGTCTACCGAAGATCTCCGGGTATTCAAAACCTAAGAAAAGCGATACCAAACCGCCGAGGGAGGATCCTCCTAGGCCAGTATCGGCAGGGCCAGTGAGAGTTCGATAGCGCGCATCAATGAGTGGTTTCAGCTCTTCGACGAGCAGGCGGCCGTAGCTGCGCCCTTCGCCACCACCCATCCTGAAATCACGAGTCGGGGTGTACTCTGCCATACGGCGCAGACCGGTATTAGCAATACCAATCAGGATCAATGGGTGAATGGCGCCGCTCGCCGTTATCTCATCTGCTGTTTGGTGCGCGCGCCAGGTGCAGCCGGGCACGTAGGAGGTTCTACCGTCGAACAAGTTTTGGCCGTCATGAAGATAAAAAACGGGGAAGCGCTCGATGCCAGCCTCGTAGCTAGCCGGGAGGTACACCAAGACCGCGCGATCATCGGGAAGTATCGCGGAGTGAAAGAGATGTCTCTCGTACCGGTTGCCCGAAAGCAGCCCATCGTCCGGCATTTCGCGGTCAACGAGTGAGTTCTGGTCGGCACCAAGCCTGGTGGGAATAAATCCGAAGGATGGTCGCCGCAACAGTTTCGCTCCAGGGGATCGCTCGTCCAGTAGGCTAGGATTGCAACAGATTAGCAGAGGTCAAAGGAATGAGGCGGGAGTACTGTAGGTGGTTCTCCGGTTCCCTGGGACGTGACATGGAACTTCTCGTGTTCGTCATGGTGGACTTCCGGTGCTCGTGTTTCCAACGTCGGGCGGACGATTCTGGGAGTTCGAGGACAACGGGATGGTGTACGCGATCGAGGGGGACATAAACGCGGGTCGCATCCAGCTGTTCTGTGTCGATTCCATCAATATGGAGAGCTGGTACAACCGCTGTGTGCCTCCTCGTTGGCGAATCGCACGACACATTCAGTACGAAGAATATATCCGCGAAGACGTCCTGCCTCTCGTTCGCGAGTGGAATGGTCCGGAGCGTCCGATCACCCTTGGTTGTAGCCTAGGGGATACCACGCGGCCAGCATCGCTCTGCGGCATCCATCCACCTTTCGAGGCTTCCTCTCAATGAGCGGTATCTTCGATCCATCACAGTTTCTCGAAGGGTATTACGATCAGGATGTTTACTTCAATTCGCCGACTCACTTCCTTCCGAATCTGAATGATCCTGCCGAGTTGGCGAAGTACGGGGGCAACACCTACGTTCTTGCAACGGGTGTTCATGACCAGTGCTGGGGGCCTAATGAACGAATGGCGGAGGTGCTGCGAGCGAAGAACATCGCGCATCGGCTGGATGTCTGGGGAGACGGAACAAGGCATGACTGGCCCTGGTGGCAGCGCATGATCAAGACTTACCTGTGAGCCGAAATGGAGGGTAGATGAAAAAGATTGGTGTGTTGTTCGGTATGGAGAATTCATTCCCCGGAGCTCTGGTCGAAAAGATCAATTCCTTGGGCGTCAAAGATGTATGTGCCGAGTTTGTACATGTCGGCGGTGTCGAAATGGCGGTGCCGTCTGGCTACGACGTCATCGTTGACCGGATCTCGCACGATCTGCCGTTCTATCGATCATTCCTGAAAAATGCAGTTCTGACCGGGGCGCAGGTCATTAACAATCCCTTCTGGTGGTCTGCAGACGACAAATTCTTCAACTATGCCTTAGCCGCCAAGCTAGGAGTTGCCGTTCCGAAGACTGTTCTCTTGCCGCATAAATACTTCCCGCCGCAGATATCGAGTCAGTCCCTCCGCAATCTTGAGTTTCCGCTGAATTGGGAGCGCATTTTTGAGTACGTAGGATTCCCGGCGTTCCTGAAGCCGCACGACGGTGGGGGCTGGCGCGATGTCTACCATGTGCACAATCCAGGAGAGTTCTTCGTGGCCTACGAGCAGACGCGGGATCTCTGCATGACGCTACAGGCGGCGGTCAACTTCAAGGAATACTTTCGGTGCTATGTTGTCGGGCAGAGTGAGGTCCGCATCATGCCTTACGATCCTCGCCGGCCACACGAGCAGCGTTATCTGCTCGATCCGCCCGAATACGATAAGGCGCTGCTGAAACGAGTCGAGACGGATGCGCTGACGCTTTGCCGGGCACTCGGGTACGACCTGAACACTGTTGAATTCGCAGTTCAGGACGGAGTTCCCTACGCTATTGATTTCATGAATCCCGCGCCCGACGCCGATCTGCACTCAGTCGGTCGTGAGAGCTTCGACTGGATCGTGGACAGGGTTGCCCATCTTTCTGTAAGAAAGGCGCAAGCCCAAGCGCCTGTGCCGCAGGAGATGAACTGGGCGGCACTGCTGCAGGGCACATCCAGTTCCACCCCCGTGACCAAAGCTCCGGCTGCGACCAAACCGAAACCGCCGCTCAGCAAACTTCCAAAGTAGCAAAATAGAGTTGGCCCCTTCGTTTAGCGCCAGGATCTGGTGCTAGGCTGATCCTCGTCGGCAGGTGAGTGTATGCGCCCCACTTTTACGCTAGGCATAGAAGAGGAATACCAGACGGTCGATCCGGAGTCTCGTGACCTGCGGTCTCATATAGCGACGGAGATGCTCGCGCAAGGGAAACTGCGCCTTGAGGAGCGGGTGAAGGCCGAGATGCATCAGTCCGTGATTGAGGTGGGCACACGCGTCTGCCGTAATATTGCGGAAGCCAAGGAAGACCTCTTCGATCTGCGTCGCAATATGGTGAGACTTGCAGAAGAGCATGGACTTATGCTGGTTGCGGGCGCAACCCACCCGTTCGCCGACTGGCGCTTGCAAGAGATCCATCCCGATCCCCGCTATCAGCAGGTGGTTGAGGATCTTCAGCAGGTCGCGCGTGCGAATCTCATCTTCGGCCTGCATGTCCATGTCGGAATCGAAGACAAGGAAGCAGCCATCCGCGTGATGAACTCGCTGCGATACTTTCTTCCTCACATTCTCGCTCTTTCAACCAACTCACCCTTCTGGCTTGGGATGGAGACGGGATACAAGAGCTACCGGGCGAAGGTGTTCGAGAACTTTCCGCGCACCAACCTCCCCGATTCGTTCGCAAGCTACTCGGAGTTCGAGAGCTACGTGGCCTTGCTCATCAAGACGAACTGCATCGACAATGCAAAGAAAATCTGGTGGGATATTCGCCCGCATCCTTTCTTCGACACCGTCGAGGTTCGTATCTGTGACATACCCTTACGCGCTCACGAGACGATTGCGATCGCAGCTCTGATTCAGGCAACGGCATGCAAGCTGTGGATTCTGCACTCCCGTAATATTGATTACCGCGCCTATTCCAGAGCTCTTCTGATGGAGAACAAATTTCGGGCAGTTCGATATGGGCTCGACGGCAAGATGATCGATTTTGGTAAGCAGGCAGAGGTTCCTGCCCGAGACCTCATCCTCGAGTACCTAGACTTCGTGGACGATGTCCTCGACGATCTCAATAGTCGCGCAGAGATCAACTACGTTTACACCATGCTGGAGCAAGGTTCGGGGGCAGATCGGCAGCTCCGCGTGTTTCGGGAGACCGGAAGCATGCGCGACGTAGTGGACTACATGGCGTTGGAGACCAAGGCGGGCCTCTAAGCGCATCTAATCAGTTCGGGCGGTTGTTCGCGCGTAAACCCGAGGGAGTTGGTACGTATGACTAATACCATGGCTGGCGAAGAACTGACGCAAACGGCGGAGTTGCGCTCGACTGTGTTCCCCAGTGACTTTCGGGCCGGCGCTATCAACGCGATCACAACCTGTCTGAGGATCCAGCCGGACGAAAAGGTGACACTGATTACCGATCGCAGCTGCCAGGCAATTGCCGCTTCGATAGGGGGGGAACTCGATCGCGGCGGGCTCTCGTGGAACGGATTCATCCTCGAAGAGCTCGCCGAACGGCCGGTGAAAGAGATGCCGGCTGCTGTACTTGACGACATGGAAAGTTCACAGGTGAGTATCTTCGCGGTCGAGGTTCAGCCCAATGAATTGCGCAGCCGCATGCAGATGACCGATGTCGTCAATCGTCGGCACATGCGTCATGCCCACATGGTTAACATCACGCCGGAAGTGATGACCCAGGGAATGCGTGCAGACTTTCTGGAGATTGATCGGCTGAGTCAAGCGGTGCTCGACAAGGTACGTGCGGCAACGTACGTCCGTGCCACCACTGCAGCTGGAACTGACATTCATGCCGAGCTTTCGAAAGCGTATCGCTGGTTCAAGACGTCTGGAATCATCAGTGCCGAAAAGTGGGGCAATCTTCCTGGAGGTGAGTGCTTCACAGCTCCCCACGAGGTAAACGGTGTGTTCGTTGTAGACGGTGTGGTTGGCGATTATCTTTGTGCGCGATATGGCCTTCTGCATGAGACTCCGCTGATCATCAACATCGAAGCCAACCGGATCACTCGAGTGGTCTGCGATAACAAATCTCTCGAGCGGGATTTCTGGGCTTACACGCACACGGACGAAAACTCAGATCGTGTCGGCGAGTTTGCGATCGGCACCAACATCGGTGTAGAGCGTGTGATCGGAAATATCCTGCAGGATGAGAAGTTCCCGGGAGTGCACATTGCATTTGGTGACCCGTATGGCGCTCATACTGGAGCTGCGTGGAAGTCGTCCACCCACATCGATGTGGTCGGGCTTGGCTTCAATATCTGGCTTGGCGACGCTGGCGGGGAAAAGCAGATCATGCGTGAAGGTGTCTTTCTGATCCCTCACTGAAGATTTCTCTCTGCTTCTCGATAAGTGGTGAGATTGATGAGCCGCAGCCATCACAGGAGTCAAGTTCGCCTATATGCTCGAACCTTATCGCAGCGACTTCAATGCTGGCTTCACTCCCTCGGCGTATGTTCGTCTCGTTTCTGATCTGGAGGAACAACTCGGATCTGTCGACTTCCGGGTCTGTGAGACTCCGTGTTTCTTTCCGAGATCGCTGCTCGAGGACATGGCCGATGCTGGTCGCGAGATGACGATTGCTCTGACTAACAACCAAAGTTATATGGCTGCGTCGAACAGTTCCATTCCAGACCGCTATCGTGTTCCGAATGAAAAGTCACAGCCGAATTTCATGACGGTGGACTTCGGGTTTATGAGAAACCTGGACGGCACCCTGGGCTTCAAGCTGGTTGAACTTCAAGCATTCCCGTCGGTCTACGGATATCAGGACATCCTGTCGAGACAGTATATAGATACCTATGCGTTGTCAAAGGAACTCAGGTGGCACCTCGGTGGCCATGATAGTGAGAGCTACTGGGAACTTCTCCGCCGGGTGATTGTCGCGGATCATGATCCGAACACCGTGGTTCTTCTGGAAGTCACTCCCGAGATCCAGAAAACCCGCGCTGACTTCCGCGTGTATGAGCGTAAGCTCGGCATCTCAACGGTCGATATTGCCAAGGTACGCAAAGAAAGGTCGCAGCTGTACTACACCGCAGGCGGACGTACGTTTCCGATCCAGCGGATCTACAACCGAGCGATCGTCGATGAGATCGAACGCGAAGGTATAACTCCCGGGTTCGACCACAGGGACGATCTGCAGGTGGAATGGGCGGGGCACCCCAACTGGTACTTCCGCGTGAGTAAGTTTTCGCTGCCGTATCTCACTCACCCCTCTGTCCCAAAAGCGGTTCTTCTTGATGAGTGGCTCAGCGAGGGCGGGAGCGATCGGCTTCCACTGGAACGAGAACGCCTCCTTCTCAAACCGCTCTACTCTTTCGCAGGCAAAGGCATTCAGTTCGCGCCAACGGAGGAGGACTTGTTGGCGATACCGGAGGACCAGCGTCATCTCTACCTTTTGCAGGAGCGTGTCCACTTCGAACCTCTCATCCGTACTCCTCACGGGCCCACACAAGCCGAGGTGCGAATCATGTATCTCTGGCCTGACGGAGGTGACCTGGAGCCTGTTATCAGCCTCGTCCGGTTAGGCCGGGGGTTGATGATGGGGGTTGACCACAATCGCGAGCAGCAATGGGTTGGCGGGTCGGCAGCCCTGTTTCCGGCACAATGAGTTGTAGATTCGGTGATGTCCTGATTCGGGATTCTACTTCAATCAGGACACCACCCAGAGTTCAAATAAGCGTTCGGGGCGGACAGAACTGGGGTACACTCCTCGTGATTGCCCTGCTCGTCGGACGGGGTGAGGAGGAACGTTTGGCTTACGCGCAGAGGCCATCGGGAGACAATCCCGTCCGAACGGCTGTCCGATTCCCGATGAAGTTGACGATTCACATCGGCACCGCCGAAGGTCCGCTAGAAGCGACCACGGAGAATATCTCGGCCAATGGCTTGCTTTTCGTAAGCGACCGGTTGCCTGACGTTGACAGCAAGATTGAGTTCACGATCAACATGCCGTCTTCCATCATGGGATCCGACAAGGATCTTACAATCCACTGCTTTGGGCGCGTTGTCCGTCACCAGCATCATGGAGACGAGAAGAAAGCCGCGGCTGTGATTGACGAGTACTATCTGAAGGCCTGAACATGACTCCTATTTCCCCAAACCAGATGCAGCACGGCGACGAACCACAGAGCGATGGACCCGGACAGGCGGGCGTTCGTGTGATTCTCGCTGATTCCCAGGCGATCTATCGCGTCGGCATGAAGAAGATCTTCGCGCTTGAGGACGATATTCGCGTGATTGCACAGGTGGAGACCCTCACCAATCTTTACGCGGCGCTGGAGCGCTACCCCACCGACGTTGTCATTCTCGAGGGTCAGTTGATCTCGGGCACGATCGATGCGGTGCCGGAGCTGGTGCGTCAGGCTCCGCATGCGAAACTGATCGTTCAGGTCAGCGAGTCGGATGAGGCGAACACGGTAGAACTCTACCGGCGGGGAGTCCGGGGTGTCGTTCCTCGATCGATCTCCCCAGATCTTCTGGTCAAATGTGTGCGCAAGATCGCTGATGGCGAGACCTGGATCGACAACCAGTCGATCAGCTGGGTGATCGAGGCTTACCGATCGCAGGCGACGATGCTCACTAATCCAAGGGTGCAGCCGAAGCTCTCGCGCAAGGAGCTGGCGATCATCAGCTGCATCACGCGAGGCATGCGCAACAAGGAGATCGCGTACCAGATCGGGACCACCGAGCAGGTGATCAAGAACTACCTTCGTAAGGTGTACGACAAGCTAGGCGTCTCCGATAGGCTCGAGCTCGCACTCTATTGCCTGCATCACGAGCTGCTGAAGCAATACGACGACACGCAGGATCCTGTTGCACCAATCCGGCACACTGAACCTACCCAGCCTCTAAACGCAAAGATTTAAAGGTCCGCTTCGGGCGAACCTCCACATCTTCTTCGGATGCAGAGTGCCCAAAAAGTCCAGCGACACTTCTACTGTTTGTCAATCTCGATATCGATCGTGAACTTCACCTCATCGCCCAGCATCGGCGGAGGGTACTTCGCGCCAAAGTTAAACTCGCTTCGCCTGATCATGCCGGTTGCAGAGAACCCACTATGATCTTACCGCCCATGCCCTTCTGGGGTGGAGCGGGCCCGTCGACATCGAGGGTCACGGGCTTGGTGACGCCGTTCAGCGTGAGGTCGCCGGTCATCTGAAGCTTGCCTCCGGCGTTGCTGAAGCCGGTGGACTTGAAGGTGATTTGAGGTGACTTCGCTGCATCGAAGAAGTCGGGCGACTTGAGATGCTTGTCGCGTGCGTCATTGCTGGTCGAGACGGTGGCGGTCTCGAGCGTCGCGTTGACGGACGACTTCGTGACCTCCTTCTCGTCGACTTGCACAGTTCCCTTGGCTCCGGTAATGGAACCTCGAACGGTGCTGACCCCAAGATGGCGAATTTGAAATCCGGCAGAGGAGTGGGCGGGGTCGATGGTCCAGGAGGAGGTTTGGGCGTGGATTCTGCCAACTGAAAGGCAGAGGGCTGCGATGGCTACCAAGGAGAGGAGCTTGGGTCTCATGAAATCGTCGTCCTTACACTACGGTGTATTGCGGCTAAGTGTTTGCTTTTGCAGAGCATACCATTCCAAGTCGGATAAAGCGACAGGTGAAACAGGAGGCATGCGGGCGAAGCGGGCGCAGCCACCCCTCCCCGGGGTAGTACCTCATAATTTGCCCTGCTCATTCACTTACCGTTTTCGACGAGAACGCTGATTGCGCCACAACGGACGGAGTAATCGAGGAAGGGTGTAGCCGAGAGCAGGGGCAGTGGAGGAGAATAGAAGGGTTGGCTGCGATGGCCTTGTTGACCCGCACCTGGAGATGAGATGGCGACGTGGAGCACAGTGACGATGAAAGGGCAGTCGCCCTTGAGTGTGGCAGCCCCTTTTTTGATCGAGCAGGATTGCTCCGCGTACACGGACGAGCAGAACGCGGTCTGGAGCGAATTGGTCCGGCGACGGATGCCGCAGCTTCGTGAACATGCGTGTCGGGAGTACCTGGGGGGCTTCGAGCAGATCGGGTTGCAAGAGGACCGTCTTCCGGATCTGAAAGCGGTGAGCGCCTGCCTGGGGCCAAGAACCGGCTGGCAGTCGACTCCGGTGAGCGGGTTCCTACCGGCGGACGCCTTCTTCGAGATGCTGGCGAACCGGATGTTTCCGACGACGACGTGGCTGCGAGCCCGCGAGAATATGGAGTACACGCCTGAGCCGGATATTTTTCACGATGTATTCGGGCATGTGCCGATGCATGCGCACCGGGTCTTTGGGGACTTTCTGCAGCACTACGGCAAGGTCTGCGCCGGGTTGAAGAGTGCCCAGGCGCTGGAACAGATGGGCCGACTGTTCTGGTTTACGGTCGAGTTCGGTTTGATACGGCAAGACGGAGAGGTGAAGGTCTACGGGAGTGGGCTGATCTCATCGCACGGGGAGTGCACGCGGGTGCTCGAGGGTGGATGCGAGGTGAAGCCGTTCGATCTCGATAAGGTGCTCGCCCAGAGATTTGACACGGGCGTGATGCAGCCGGTTCTGTTCGCGGTAGAGAGTTTCGACCAGATCTACCAGGCGACGAAGAGGGCGGAGGAACGCTTTCGCTAGTACCACTGGGTACGACGCATCGTCTACTTTGGCGTTTTGATCCCACAGCGGAACAGGCGCTCGCCCGCGCCGTTGTTGAGATGGAGCTTTCAGGGCAGACCACTATCGGGGAAGCGGCTTAAGATCGATGGTACGTCCGGTGTGTGACGATTCACGGGCGGCGCTGAGTATCTGCATGACGACGAGGTTGGTATCGAGCGCGGAGGCATCTCCTTCCGGCGGGATCTGCCCGCGAAGCACGGCGGCGAGGTAGTCCAACGAGTTCTGCCGGTCCGGCGAAAGGGGCGGGGCGGCTACGGATGACTCGGCTGGGTCGCCGTGATAACGAACACGCAAGTGGTCGGAGGCGACGGTAATGGCATAACCATCTACGCCGTAGACCTCCATATCCTTGCGGGCGAAGCTCCAGTTCCACGAGGGCATGATGACGGCCTGCGCACCGGGATATCGGAGGATGATGGTGGCGTCATCATCGACGTGCGGATAGATACCCGGCTTGTCGGTCTGGGCGACCGCGGTGACGCTGAGGGGCGCGTTTCCATGCATCAGCAGGGTCATGAGATCGACGCCGTAGCAGCCAAAGTCGAACAGGGCTCCGGCACCATTCTGGACAGGATCGGTGAGCCAAGGAAGCCACTCCGGGCCGACCCCGATCTCCTTGGGACCCTCGTGCCCGTCGTGCACGACCACTTTGCGGATGGCGCCAAGCTTGCCGGTCCCGGCCTCGTTGAGGACCTCTTGATTGCTGGCGTACCAGGTGGTTTCGTAGTTCACGAGAACGTGCACGTGATGTTGGCGCGCCGCGGCACGGATGGCGAGTGCGTCTTCGAGGGTAGTAGAGAGCGGTTTTTCGACCATGGAGGAGATGCCGTGGCGGGCGGCTGCTTCGATGACTTTGCGATGGTCCTGGATGGTGGTGTAGACGAGAACCGCATCCGGGTGCTGTGCCTCGATCATGTGATCGGTATCGACATAGAATATGTTGGGGTCGAGATGATAGCGGGAGGCGTAGCTCTGAGCGAGGGCGGTATCCGGCTCGACGATGGCGACGAGGCGCGCGTTGGTGTTTTTAGGGAGTGCGCCGAGAAAGCCCCGGACATGGCCGTGAACCAGACCGACGATGGCGACCCGAATGGGTGTGCCGGGCGCAACGGGCGTACCGGCGTGAACGGGAAGAGGAGCGAAGGTGCAGAGCAGAGCTGCGAGGCGGAGGTGGAGCCGGAGAGACGTGGACATGGAGGACCTTTGGCAGGGTGAAGTCTTGTGGAGGAGTTTAGCCGGTGAACTCTTCTTCGCGAGTCTGGGTGATCTCCTGGCTGGCGTTGGTGTGGTGGGCAAGGAAATGGCCGGCGGCTACGGCCGCGAAGCAGAGGAGGACGGAGGCAGTGACGTTGGTGAGGGCGCGAGCCCAGTGTCCTGAGCGGGCGAGGTTAAAGCTCTGGAGGCTGAAGGAAGAGAAGGTCGTGAAGCCTCCGCAGAGGCCGACCATGACGAAGAGGCGGGTATTCTCCGACACCTGGTACCGGGAGCCGTGCAGGGTCAGCGTGCCGAAGTAGCCGATCACGAAGCTGCCGAGAACGTTGATGAGAATCGTCCCGAAGGGGAAGGCGGAGCTCAGGTTGATCGTGAGGCGGGTGAGGGCGTAGCGGAGAAGGCCGCCAAGTGCGCTGCCCAGAGTGACATAGAAGTAGGGGATCATCTTCTTTCGCAAGGTCTCCTTGAAGGTGAGAACGTCGCAAGGTCTCCTTGAAGGTGAGAACACTGTTGGCAGAAGTCATCAGCCCTTGGGAGGGCGGTTGAGGGGAGACTTCATTCCCGCTGGGGATTATGGTACAGCACGCCCGTGGAGGGGGGGTGACGAGGCGGTTCGCCGATCGGACGCCTCAGGCGGGCTGGATGGCGTGGCCGATCAGGAGCAGGACGGGGGCGGGGCCAACGTCGCCGGAGCAGAGGTGCTCGAGGGTGGAACGGTGGATGTGCTCGAGGGGGGTGGAGGCGCGGGAGATGGCGACGACGGGGGTGGAGGGGGCTATGCCGGAGTGGATGAGGTCGTGGGCGAGGACCTCGAGGTCACGGCCGGGCATGTAGAGGACGAGGGTGGCGTCGGGGGGCAGGGGGCCTTGCCAGATGGGCTGTGGGTGGGGGTCGAGGGTGGGCTTGTTGGCGGCGTGATGGGCGGTGGCGAGGATGAGCTTGGAGGCGGCGGTACGGTCGGTGAGGGGTGTCTGGAGGGTGGCGGCGGCGGCGAAGGCGGCGGAGATGCCGGGGACGATCTCGAAGGGGATCCGGGCGGAGCGGAGCGCGGCGATCTCTTCCGCAGCGCGGCCGAAGACGAGCGGATCTCCGGACTTGAGACGAAGGACGGATTGGCCCGAGCGGGCGGCGTCGATCATGAGGGTGTGGATCTCGGCCTGGGCGATGCGGGGCTGTCCACACCTTTTAGCGACGGAGAGGACGCGGGCGGCGGGGTTGGCGAGGGCGAGGACGTCGTTCGAGATGAGGCCGTCGGCGAGGATGAGGCTGGCGGTCTGGAGGAGGCGATGGGCGCGCAGGGTGAGGAGGTTGGGGTCGCCCGGACCAGCGCCTGCGAGGTAGACGTGCCCGGGTTGGGCTGGGGGGTTGGTCACCTGTCGTCCTTGCGTTCGGGCTCCGCGGAGGCAGGCAGTGGATCGGAGCGGGGATTGGTCAGGGCGTGGTGGCGGGCCATGGTGCGCGAGGGGCAGGCGTCGAAGGCGCAGACGTCGCGGCTGGCGAGCTGGTGGAGCAGCTGCTTGCGCCGGTCGTTGAGAGGTTCGAGCTGGAGGACCTCGCGGCGGAGGTTGCCGAGTTCGTCCAGCCAATCGCCGGCGTCGAGGGGGAGGAGCTGATTGATCTGCTTGCGGAGGCGCTGGGCGAGGGCGGGGGAGTGGCCGGCGGTGGAGATAGCGATCTGGAGGTCGCCGCGGCGGACGACGGAGGGGAAGTAGAAGTCGCAGAAGGGTGGGTCGTCGACGGCGTTGACAAGGATATTTGCGGCCTCGGCTTCGGCGAAGACGGCGCGGTTGACGGCGGCGTTGTCGGTGGCGGCTACGGCGAGGAAGGCGCCGTGGAGGTCGCCGGTTGCGTAGGGGCGTGTGTGGAGGTGGATCTCACCGGCTTCGGCGAGGTCGAGGATGCGCGGGCTGGCTTGCGGGGCGATGACGGTGACGTGGGCCTGCGCTGCGAGAAGGGATTCAATCTTGGACTCGGCGAGGTGGCCGGCGCCGACGACGATGCAGGGGCGGGCGGTGAGCTTGAGGAAGATAGGGAACAGGGACATACTGGAGCTCTCCGAGGGTGCTCTGGGGGTGGGTACCCCTCCCCCCTAAAAGTACCCAAAGTCTTCGATCGAGGCAGTTTAGTCCGGACTTAAGTGTCTGGGATACCGGCTCGACTCCGGTTGGTTTGCGATCGTCTTAGACCAGTATAGAGAGTTTGGGAGGGGTGTCGCGCCACGTGGCGGAGAGCACACCCCCCCAGGGGCTAAAGCCCCTTTGCACTTTCCGTTGTCTTGAGACCCGAGGCTGAAGCCTCGGGGTACCTAGAAGCTGAGGGAGACGGTGCCAATGCGCGGGACTGGGATGCTGAAGCCTTCGGGGTACCTAGAAGCTGAGGGAGACGGTGCCAATGCGCGGGACTGGGAGGCTAAGAGTTCGGGGTGTCTAGCAGCTTAGGGAGACGGGTATGAGATTGCAGGTGCTGGATCGAGTCTTTGCCGGTGACTTTCGTTGGTGTGGACATGGGCGTAGTTTTCGTATTGTTTGCGGAGTGGGTTGTGAGCGATGTAGGCGAGTTGGTTTGTGTAGTCGTCGAGGTCGCGGATGCGGTGATCGTGGTAGCCGGTATGCCAGATCTCGCCTGGGGATTGCTGTCGGGCGGCGAAGGAGTAGCCGCCCTTGATGAGTTGTACGCAGCGGGCTGTGGTTTGATCGGGGGCTGGTGTGAGGAGGATATGGACGTGATCGGGCATAACGGCGAAGGCGTGGAGTTGGAACTTGCCCTGATCTTTGTAGTGGAAGAGCGTGGAGATGAAGAGTTCGGCATTTGGGGTTCGTTGGAAGTGGCGATGCTGTTTGTAGGTGGAGACGGTGATGGCGTATGTGCTCTGGCGTCGGCGGATGGTGATCATTCGTCCGAGAGCTTACCTCAGGGGCTACAACCCTTCTCTTCCCCGATTGTGGGAGGCCCAAGGCTGAAGCCTTGGGGTACTTAGAGGCCAAAGACAATTCTTCATGCCAATGGGTTATGCGTCGGGGGCGTGGCGGCCTCCGGCGGGTGCGGGATCGCGGGGGTCGGGTGGAGGGAGGTTGGCGGGAGTGGTGTTGTTGAGGTGGGCGCGAAGGATCTCATCGTCGGTGCGGCTGAAGTAGGCGCGGAGGTCTTCGCCGGGGGTGCGGGCCTCGAGGTAGGCGCGGAGGAGACGTTCGATGGCTGCGGGGACGTCGTCGGCGGCGGCGCGGTAGCCTAGGGTGCGGGCGGGGCGGGCGAACTTGCCGACGGAGCCGCCGACGCAGAAGAAGAAGGCGTCGACGAGGGCTCCATTCTGTTTTATTTTCTTTCCCTCGAGGCCGATGTCGGCGATCCAGTGCTGGCCGCAGGAGTTGGTGCAGCCGGTGACGTGGAGCTTGATCTGCTGATCGAAGGTGGGGAGGCGCTCTTCCATCTCGGCGACGAGCCACTTGGAGAAGGCCTTGGTCTCGGCGATGGCGAGCTTGCAGAACTCGGTGCCGGTGCAGGCGATGGCTCCGCGCCAGAAGGGGGTGACGTCGACGTGGAGGTCGATCTTCCTGAGTTCGGCGATGAGGGCGTGGACGCGGTGGTTGGGGACGTTGACGACGATGATGTTTTGCATGATCGTCGCCCGGAGGTGGCCATTGCCGAACTGGTCGGCGAGGTCGGCGAGGCGGACGAGTTGGTCTCCGGAGAGGCGGCCGCGGAGGACGCTTGCGCCTACGGCGGAGAGGCCGGGCTCGCGCTGCGGAGTGATGCCGATGTGGTCGCGGTAGATGTCGTCGGGGATCTGGTCTTGTTGGAGCTGGGCGGCGTCTGTGGTTTGTGGGGCTTGAGGTTCGGACTGATCGGCGCTATCTAACCCCACCCTTTCCGACGAGAAGGCTGTCGGAGAGGATGGGGCACCCGCGGTCGGCGGTGGATCGAGTTTGTAACCGAGATTGGCTTCGAGGGCTCGGAGGAAGGACTCGGCGGTCCAGCCGTGGCGCATGAAGAGGTATTTGAGGCGGGCGCGGGTTCGGTTTTCGCGGAGCTCCTGCTGCTCGCGGAAGATTTCGGCGGTGGCGACGACGGCGGCGAGGGCCTGGTCCTGGCGGATAAAGGCGGGGATGCGGACGGCGATGTGGGGCTCGGTGGAGAGGCCGCCGCCGACGCGAAGTGTGTAACCGATCTCAGTCTCACTTGGGTCGGAGCTGCCGGGCTGGGATCCGGGTCGGGGCCGTGCAATGGCGGTGAGGCCAACGTCGTTGATCTCGGGGTAGGAGCACCAGAGGGGGCAGCCGGAGACGGAGATTTTGAATTTGCGCGGGAGGTTGTAGAAGTCGGGGTTGGCGGTGAGGGTGTGGGCGATCTCGACGGCGAGGGGAGAGCTGTCGATGAGTTCGTGGCGGTCGAGGCCAGCGAGGGGGCAGCCGGTGACGTTGCGCACGACGTCTCCGCAGGCGCCCTTGGGGGAGAGGCCGATGGCGGTTAGTTGGTCGACGACCTCCACTAACGATTCCAGGGTGAGCCAGTGCAGCTGGATGTTCTGGCGGGTGGTGATGTCGGCCAGGTTGCGGGCGTGTTTCTGCGTGATCTCACCGATGACGCGAAGCTGATGCGAGGTAAGCATGCCATTGGGGAGGCCGATGCGCAGCATGAAGAACTCGGTGGCTTTGCCCTCGCCGTTGGCGCCGCCGGTGACGCCGAGGCCGTCGCCCTGGGTGTAGATCCCCCACCACTTGAAGTAGAGTCCGGTCCACTCGGGGAGGACGGAGTCTCGGCCGAGCGCGGCGAACTCGCGGACCTCGTCCCAGGCGTCCCAGGGGTTCTTGGCGAGCTTGAGGCGCTCGGATTTCTGGGCTTTGCTCTCTTTGGGGGATACGGGTGCGGGTACGGCGAGTGTCGCGGTATCAGGCATGATGACCTTGAAAATCAGAATTTTGGGATTAGATAAAGAAAAGGCCCACGAGATTCGTGGGCGCGTGGGCTTTGCCTGGGGATGTCGGGTTTAGGGCCGACAGGGGCGAAGACACGGGCGCGCGAGGCCGCGACAACAGAGACGGGTCACGGGTGTGCTCGCGTAGGCCATGGATAGAGCCTACTTTGGCTGGGGTGGGGCGTCAAGGCGAGGAGACACTTGTCCATGTGGACAGTGGCCTCAAATCGTGAAGCTCAATGTTTGGGGTTCACAAAGGACGTAAGTAACCTCACAACCCGCCAGGCGTACGGAGCCGAGTACTGAGAAGTCAGCATCTGCGACTTGAATTCATTTGGTCAGGCGTCGGGTCATTTACCACTGTTGGTTTTCACATCAGCGACCTCGGCGGGCTTGAGTTGCTGTACTTCGAAGCGTCCCTGATCTTCCGTAACATTGGTTATCTGGCCTCGCGAGCCGTGAAACATAGCAGGTGCCGACATCACTACTCGGAAGTAGTAGTCATGACCGGGTTTCATATCTATCGCCACACCGCTTCCAGGGAAGGTGGATGTTATGTTATGCGGGCCAGCTTCAAGGCTCAATTTTAGGAATCTTCCGTTACGCATCTTCCCCAACTCGCGCCCGTCGGAATAAACGCTCGGGGTAACGAGCACGGCCCAGGACTCGCGAAAACGATAGAAGTAGACAGTCGAATCGCTGTTATGGAGGGGGGCACTTGCGGCAGGCGTCTGGGCCAGACCGGGAGTTGCTAAGAGCACGCAAAGTGATAACAGGGAGACCCGAAGCGAAGCAGGCAATCTCATGAGCGTCAGTTTACCGGGTCAAGCACTTCTAGAGTTTGTAGGCCTTGCGGACGAGATTGGTGGTGAGGTCTTCGATGAGCTCGAAGGCTTCGGACTCGTCGAGGCGGTGTTCGGCGACGAGGCGGGCGAGGAAGGCGGAGTCGACGCGGCGGCTGACGTCGTGGCGGGCGGGGATGGAGAGGAAGGCGCGGGTATCGTCGTTGAAGCCGACGGTGTTGTAGAAGCCGGCGGTCTCGGTGGCCTGCTCGCGGAAGCGCATCATGCCTTCGGGGGAATCGTGGAACCACCAGGGCGGGCCGAGGCGGAGGGCGGGGTAGTGGCCGGCGAGGGGGGCGAGTTCGCGGGAGTAGGTGGTCTCGTCGAGGGTGAAGAGGATGAAGGTGAGGCGGGGGTGGTTGCCGTATTTTGAGAGCAGGGGGCGGAGGGCGCGGACGTACTCGGTGGCGGCGGGGATGTCGGCGCCTTTGTCGCGGCCCAACTTATCGTAGACCTGCTTATTGTGGTTGCGGATGGAGCCGGGGTGGAGCTGCATGGTGAGGCCGTCGTCGACGCTCATGCCGGCCATCTCGGTGAGCATCTGGGCCTGGAAGAGGGTGACGTCCGCGGGCGAGAAGCTGCCGGTATAGATGCGTTCGTAAAGAGCGGAGGCCTCGTTGGGGGTGAGGTCGGCGGTGAGGGCGGTGAGGTGGCCGTGGTCGCTGGCGGTGGCTCCGTTGGCCTGGAAGAAGGCGCGGCGATTGCGGAGGGCGTTGAGGTAGCCCTTCCAGGTGGAGGTGTCTTCGTTGGCGATCTCGCCGAGCCGGTCTATATTTTGGCGGAAGCCGGCGAATTCGGCATCGATGACGGAGTCGGGGCGGAAGGTGGGGAGGACGCGGCCGTGCCAGCCGGATTTGCGGATGGCCTGGTGGTGTTCGAGGGTGTCGAGGGGGGAGTCGGTGGTGGCGAGGACCTCGATGCGGAAGCGGTCGAAGAGGGCGCGGGGGAGGAACTCGGGGGTCCTGAGGGCGCGATCGATGATGTCGTAATAGTCGCGGGCGTTGTCCTGGTCGAGGCGATCGTGGAGGCCGAAGAGGGTGGAGAGGGAGTGATCGAGCCAGAGGCGGGTGGGGGTTCCGCGGAAGAGGAAGTAGTTGCGGGCGAAGGTGCGCCAGACTTCGCGGGGGTCCGCGGTGCCGGGGCCGTTGATGGTGGGAACGCCGAGGCTCTCCAGCGGGATGCCCTGGGAATAAAGCATGCGGAAGATGTAGTGGTCAGGCTGGATGAAGAGCGCGGCGGGGTTGGGAAAGGGCTTGTTTTCGGCGAACCAGGCGGGATCGGTGTGGCCGTGGGGGGAGAGGATGGGGGAGTCGCGGACGGTGTTGTAGAGGCGCGCGGCGATGTGGCGGGTGGCGTGATCGGCGGGGAAAAGGCGGAGGTCGTGGAGCATGGGAGGACACCTTGGGGTGGATCTTGTGTGGGCGGGTTAACCGTAGCAAAGAATCGGGTGGGTGTGGGGGCGGAAGTGAGGCAGAGGGGACAGCAGGTTCCTCCGCTTCGCTCCTGAATGACAAGCAAAAGAGCGGGCAACGGCAGGGGGTAGGCAGCGCGAGCAACGGCAAGGATGTAGGCAGCACAGGCAACGGTAACGACGACAGCAGGCTCCCTGCGGGAAGGGCAGAAAGAGGCAGAGGCAACAGCAGAAGCAGAGGAGGCGTCCTGGTGGGGACGCCTCCTGAGGTGTTGCGGGGTAGACAGGGGTTCAGGGGATGTAGTAGCGCATGCCGCCGAAGACCATGTTGTTCTGGGCTTTTGGCGTGATGAAGACTGCGTTGCCAGATCCGTTGGTGCCGCTGAGGAGACCTTCCCACGAAGCACGCATGAGGTAGCTGTAGACGAACTGGTACTGGAGGCGGCCGTACTTGGGGCTGTTGACGAGCCGGTAGGTGTAGCCGAAGGTGCCTTCCTGGATGTAGCGGGTTGGCGAGCCGCAGTTCGCGGTTGCCGGGGAGCCAGCGACGCCGTTGGCGCCAAGGCCTGCGGTGGTCGGGGTGTAGGCGTTGCAGCCCGAGTCCACGATGTTCCGTGGGCCGTAGCCGACGAGGGCGCCGGTGGGGCTGACGTAGACGGTGCGCTGCGCGTACTCACCGCCGTAGTAGGCGTAGACGTCGAGCTTCTTGGTGGGATGGGTTTCAAGCGAGAACATGCCGTGGTAGTTGCGGACGGGCTCGAGAGTGCCATCCGGGTGGATGGTCAGATCGGCGAGCTGGGAGGAGCCGTAGCGGCCGGTGCCATCGCCGAACATGCCTTGTACGGCGATGTCGGCGTACTTGCTGACGGTGACGCGAGCGCTGCCGAAGCCGCCGCCGGCGAGCTTGGTGTCGTTGTAGCCGTTGGGCGAGTAGCCGATGGTGGCACCGGTGGGGGAGAGGATGAGCGGATAGACGTGGGCGCGATCGAAGCGAGCGAGACCGCCGACCTCGAAATGACTGTGCGGGAAGTCCATGGCGATTTTTGCGATGACGTCAGGAGCGACGTTGTTGGCGTAGTTGCCGGCGACGTTGTAGACACCTGCGGTCGTTCCCGGCCCGCCGAAGAAGAAGTTCGACGGACCGTTGGCTGCGGTAAAGCTCTGGTCCTGCGCGTTCTCGAGCGCGGCGGCGAGGGTGACGGCGCTGCCGAAGACCGGGTTGCCGAGCTTGCCCTGAACGCGGAGCGCCGGTTGCCGTGCCCAGCTGTAGCCGACGTGGTACTGCGGATCGACGGTGTTGGGCAGCTTCTCGGTGCGGTTGTCGGTGGACTTGCCATTTTCGGTTACGAGCGACCACATCTGTCCGCCGGTGACGGCGAAGCCACCCTTGGTCTCGGCCTTGCCCCAGATCTGGCGCTGGCGAAGGGTGTAGCTGTTGGACTGGTTGGCGTTGGAGGTGGTACCGGCGGAGAGGAAGTCGGTTTCGAAGTAGCCCGAGAGCTTGAACGGGCCGGCGTTGCCTTCAAAGAGGCCGCCCAGGCGGCTCTGGCGGCCAGAGAGGTTCAACTCGCTGACGTGACCCTGGTTCGATCCGGGGAAGGGCGTCGTGTTGAAAGGGGTGACGATATCGGAGTTGATGGAGCGCTGCCGCCAGACACCTTCGAGTGCGAAGAAGACGACGGGGGTGATGGTGACGCCCTTGTAGTGGAGAGTGGTGGGCGACTCGATCTTCTCGTTGAGGTCGCGTTTGGCTTCGCTGAGGGTGGTGGCGAGGCCGGTGTTGGCGACCTTGAGATCGCTGACGTCGCTCGACAGGGTCTGGACGGAGCTCGAGTTGGCCTGGATGAGGGTTTGGAGGCTTTGCGCCTGAGCGGTCGCGGCGGCAGCGGAGGCGTTAGCGGCCTGCGCGTCGGAGGCGGCGGTGGCGAGCTTCGCATCCTTGTCGGAGTTTTGCTGTTTGAGGGCGTCGATCTGGGCCTGCTGGTTGACCATCTCCTCGCGGAGTTCGCGGAGCTCTCGCGCTGTGGAGCTCTCGACGGGCGCCTTCCTGGATGTCGACTTGCGGGTGGTGGACTTGCGGGCCGTTGATCGCTTTTTGGATTTCGCGGTGGAGTTGGAAGCGGATTGAGAGGCGGAGCGGTCGGTTGTGACCAGGGTTGTCCTCGTGGTGTGGGGCGAGGATTTGGAGGTGGTGGTGGATGTGCTCAGCTGCGCCCGGACCGACATGGCGGACATCACCAGGATCGCTGCCAGGGTCGCTTGCAGTTGCTTCGTCATGGAACCTCTCAGAGTGTTTGTCGACAGGGCGAGGCGGAGGTGGGGACGCACAGGGATTGCGCTTCGGCTCGCTTGCTGTTTGGCTTTGATGCTCCCAGAAGCGTGTGAATGGTTGAACAATCGGGTGGATGGCGGGGTGGAGCCAGAAGCGGGGAGGGAACGGCAGTGCTTTCGCAGATGCTGACGGATCGCGAAAGCAGGGAAGGTGCGATAGGGTAAGTGGATGAATTTTTACCGGGTTGGTGTGGTTGCGGCAACGGTTTCGGGAATGCTGGCGGGGAGTGCGGGAGCGCAGGGGACCAAGCTGATCCCGATGCCGCGAGAGGTTCGGGCGGGAGCGGTGACGCCGCTGCCGAACGGGGTGCGGGTGGTGTGCGCGGGGTGCTCGGCCGAGGACCAGTTTGCGGCGGAGGATCTGCGCCAAACGCTGGTGGAGCGTGGCGTGCCAGCGAAGTCCACGGGAGGGTTTGCGATCGAGCTGGTGAGGGCAGGCGGGGGAGGGCTGCCCAAGGGGTTCGACGAGGGGATGCGGGCGGAGGGGTACACGATCTCGGTGGCGGCAAACGGGATGGTGGTGACGGGGGCGACGGCGGAGGGGCTTTTCTACGGGGCGCAGACGGCTAAGCAGATGGTGGAGACGACGAACGGGCCCGGCGGGGTGCACGAGGCGACGGTCCACGAAGCGAAGATCAGGGATTGGCCGGCGATGCGATATCGGGGGCTGGACGACGATCTGTCGCGGGGGCCGGTGCCGACGCTGGACTTCCAGAAGAAGATGGTGCGAACGCTTGCGGCGTACAAGGTGAACCTGTACTCGCCGTATTTCGAGCAGACGATGCAATATGCCGGGAACCCGCTGGCGGCTCCGCCGAACGGGAGCATGAGCGCGGCGGATGCGCGGGCGCTGGTGGAGTATGCGCGGCAGTTCCACGTGACGATCGTTCCGGAGCAGGAGGCCTTTGGGCATCTGCACCATACGCTGGTGTGGGACCAGTACAGGGAGCTGGCGGAGACGCCGCATGGGGCGGTGCTGGCGCCGGGACAGGCCGGGTCGATCGATCTGATCAAGTCGTGGTTTGGGGAGCTGGCGCAGATGTATCCGGGGCCATTCCTGCATGTGGGCGCGGATGAGACGGTGGACCTGGGGGAGGGTCAGACGAAGGCGGATGTAGATGCGCGGGGGCTGGGCGCGGTGTACCTCCAGTTTATGCAGAGGATTGTGGAGGCGCTGGCACCGCTGCACCGGAAGCTGCTGTTCTGGGGCGATATTGCGATGAATTCGCCGGACCTGGTGAAGGCGATGCCGCAGAGCTTCAAGGATGCGACCGTAGCGGTGGCATGGGAGTACAACCCACAGCCGAAGGGGTTCGACCGTTACATCCTGCCGTTCACGAATGCGAGGTTTGAGACGTGGGTGGCGCCGGGGGTGAACAACTGGTCGCGCGTGTACCCGAATTACGGGATGGGGCTCCAGAATATCCAGGGATTTGTGCGGGATGGGCAGAGGCTCGGGTGCAACGGCGAGTTGAACACGATCTGGAACGACGATGGCGAGGGTCTGGTGAATATGGACTGGTACGGGGTGCTGTTTGGAGCGGCGGCCGGATGGCAGAAGGGCGAGAGCTCGATCCCGCAGTTCGAGGAGAGCTACGGGCAGGTGTTCCACGGTGACGCGACCGGCAAGCTGAATGAGGCACAGCGAGAGCTGATGGCGGCTCATGCGTTGTTGCGAGACCAGGCCAAGACAGGGGACGGATCGAACGGCCTGTTCTGGATCGATCCGTGGTCAAGGGATGGGTTGGTGGTTGCCGACAAGATCCGGCCGTATACGCACGATGTGCGGATGCATGCGGAGCGGGCATTGACGCTGATTGCGGAGGCGAGGGCGGCGGCTCCGGCACCTTCAGCGAAGTTCATAGTGGGTGGGGGAGGAGCGGCGGTCTCTAGCGTCGGGAACACATACTGGAACGCGGCGAACAGTTACCCGTCGAACCCGACGAGTCTGCGGGAGACGGACGCGATCGATGCGCTGGAGCTGGGGGCGCGGCGGATGGACTTCATCGGGCTGAAGTTCCAAGTAGCGGAGGAGATGGAGCAGGACTACCAGTGGGCCTATGCGGGGCAGGGAGCGACGGACCGGGTGAAGCGGATGGAGGTTTCGCGGCAGCTGGGCGACATCAATGGGGTGAACGGCCGGATACAGGACATCAAGGATACGTACTCCCTGATCCGGGACTTATATGAGCAGGCGTGGCTGCGGTCGAACCGGCCGTATGCATTGCGGCCGGTGCTGGAGCACTACGACTACACGATCGGGATGTGGCTGGGCCGATCGGACAAGGTGCGGTCGGCGCAGCGGCAGTGGGCGGACGCGCACACCTTGCCAGCGGCGAGCGAGCTGGGGATCCCGATGCCGGCGGCGGGGGTGCGCTGATGGCGGCGACGGACAAGACGGGAACAACGTCGGGCAAGACGCTGACGGCGCGGCGGCTGGTGACGGGTGTCGGGGTGATCGAGTATCCGGTGGTGCGGGTGGATGGGGAGGGGCGGATTGCGGAGATCTCGAGCGATACGGCGTTGCGGAGCGAGGAGACGCTGACGTCGGCGTTCTTGGATGTGCATACGCATGGAGCGGCGGGGCACGACCTGATGGATGCGGGACCGGAGGGGATGTCGGCGATCGGGCGTTTCTATGCGGGAAGGGGAGTTGGGAGCTACCTGGCGACGACGCTGACGGCTCCGATGGACGCCACGCTGCGGGCTCTGGAGGCGCTGGCGGGGGCGGTCGAGAGAGGGGACCGGCGCGGAGAGGCGACGCCGGTGGGGATCCATATCGAGGGTCCGTTTGTCTCGCATGCGAAGAAGGGGATGCATCCGGCGGAGTGGATCCTGCCGCCGACGGTTGCGGTCTTCGACCGGATGTGGGAGGCGGCGCGGGGAACGATCCGGCTGATGACGATCGCACCGGAGGTGGCGGGAGCGATGGAGGTGATTCGGCGGGCGGTGGAGGTGGGGGTGCGGGTGTCGATCGGGCACTCCGATGCGACGACGGCGGAGGCTCGGGCAGCGGTGGCGGCGGGAGCGAAGAGCGCGACCCACACGTTTAATGCGATGCGGGCGCTCGATCACCGGGAGCCGGGGATCCTGGGCGTGGTGCTGGACGAGGGAGCGCTGTATGCGGAGCTGATTTGCGACGGCGTGCATGTGGCTCCGGAGGCGGTGCGGCTGTGGTTTTGGTGCAAGGGGGACCAGCGGTCCATTCTGGTTACAGACAGCATGGCGGCTGCGGGGATGACGGATGGGGACTACGAGCTGGGCGGGGTGCGGGTGCATGTGAAGGGGGCGGTGTGCACGACGGACGGCGGGGTGCTGGCGGGCTCGGTGCTGACGATGGACCGGGCGGTCGCGAATCTGCAGGCTGAGACGGGGATGGCCCTGGCGGCGGCGGTGCGGATGGGATCGGCGAATCCGGCGCGGATGCTGGGGCTGGAGGGAATTGGCGAGGTGCGGGTGGGGGAGGCGGCGAATCTGAACCGGTTCGATGGGAGTGGGCGGCTGGTGGGGACGTATGTGCGGGGTGAGGCTGTGGCGGGGGCGGATGCATGACGGCTGGGCAGGCGGGGCGGCTGAGTGGGCTGGATCTGGGAATGGTGGCGGCGTACCTGGTGGGGATCACCCTGTTCGGGCTGCGATTTCGCGGATCGAAGGACCGGTCGCTGCGGGGGTATTTTCTGGCTGGGCGGACGATTCCGTGGTGGGCGATCGGGTTGTCGATCGTGAGCGCGGAGACCTCGACGCTGACGATCATTTCGATCCCGGGGGTGGCGTATGGGCGGGATCTTGGATTTCTGCAGGTGGTGTTTGGGTACATGATCGGGCGGGTGGTGGTGGCGCTGCTGTTTCTGCCGAAGTACTTCCAGGGCGAGATGCTGACGGCGTACCAGCTGATCGACCGGCGGTTCGGAAGCACGCTGCATAAGGTGACGGCGGGGCTGTTTTTGCTGACGCGGGCGGCGGCCGAGGGGGTGCGGGTGTTTGCGGTCTCGATCGTGGTGGGGATCGCGATCGGGACGGGCGATGTGCTGTCGATCGCGATCATCTCGGCGCTGTGTCTGCTGTACACGTTTGAGGGTGGGATGGCGGCGGTGGTGTGGACGGATGTAGTGCAGATGGGGATCTATGTGGGCGGGACGGTGGTCGCGATGGCGACGCTGGGAACGCATGTCGCGGGCGGGTGGGGTGCGATCCATGCGGTGGGGTCGGCGGCGGGGAAGTTTCACCTGTTGAACTTCGCGGTGAATGTGACTGAAAATTACACCTTCTGGGCGGGGGTGCTGGGCGGGACGTTTTTGACCATGGCATCGCATGGAACGGACCAGCTGATGGTGCAGCGGATGCTGGCAGCGAGGAACCTGACGGAGAGCCGGCTGGCGCTGTTGAGCTCGGGCGTGGTGATCTTCATCCAGTTCACTCTGTTTCTGCTGATCGGGGTAGGGCTGTTTGTGTTTTATGGGCAGCATCCGCAGACCTTCGCGAGCGGGGACCGGATCTTCCCGACGTTTATCGTGCAGCAGATGCCGCGGGGCGTGGCGGGGCTGCTGGTGGCGGCGATCCTGGCGGCGGCGATGTCGAATTTGAGCGCGGCGCTGAACTCGTTGTCGTCGACGACGGTGGTGGACTTCTGGATGCACTGGCGGCCGGCGGCGGGGGAGCGGGAGCGGGCCCTGGTGGCGCGGAGCTCGACGGTATTCTGGGCGTTGGTGCTGTTTGGGATCGCGGTGTACGCGGTAGGCGTAGGAGGGAAGGGGCACGTGGTCGAGATCGGGCTGTCGATTGCAAGTGTGGCGTATGGGGCTTTGCTGGGGGTGTTTCTGCTGGGCACGGTGAACGGGAGGGCGACGCAGGCGGGAGCGACGGTGGGGATGGTGGTGGGGTTCTGCTTGAATGTGCTGCTGTGGCAGCATCCGGCGCCCATTGTGCTTGGAGTGGTTACGATTCCGCATGTGGCGTTTACGTGGTATGTGCTGATCGGGAGTGCGGTGACGTTTGCGGTGGGGAGCGTGGCGAGCCTGGTGGTTGGGCGGCAGGGACGGATCGCGGCCGCGGTGGTGGCGGGGTTTGTGCTGCTTGGCGCAGCGAGGCCGGGGATGGCGCAGGAGGAGCTCCGGGCGAGCGCGGCGGCGGCGGCGACACCGCAGTTCAGCGGGGTGGACCGAGCGATCGAGGAGGCGATTGCGGCCGGTAAGCTGCCCGGGGCGGTGCTGGTGGTGGGGCATAGCGGGCGGGCGGTGTACGAGCGGGCCTACGGCGAGCGGGAGGTCGAGCCGAAGCGGGAGGCGATGACGGCAGACACGATCTTCGATATGGCGTCGCTGACGAAGTGCCTGGTGACGGCGACAGCGGTGATGCAGCTGTATGAGCAGGGCAAGGTGGGGCTGGACGACCCGGTGATGAACTATCTGCCGGAGTTTGGGGTCAACGGAAAAGCGGGGGTGACGGTGCGGGAGTTGCTGACGCACACCTCGGGGCTGCCGGCGGATGTGCGGCTGACGGATGCTTGGAGCGGAAAGGCGGAGGGGGTGCGGAGGGCGATGGAGTCGGGGCTGGAGACGCCTCCGGGGACGGCGTTCAAGTACTCGGATATCAACTTCATCACGCTGGGGGTGCTGGTGGAGCGGGTGAGCGGGGAGCGGCTGGAGGGGTATGCGGAAGAGCATATCTTTGGGCCGCTGGGGATGAGCGAGACGAGGTATCTGCCGCCATCGAAGTGGGCCGGGCGGATTGCGCCCACGGCTTACAACGACGACAAGCCGATGACGGACGGCAAGCTGCTGCGGGGGACGGTCCATGACCCTACGGCGCGGCGGATGGGCGGTGTGGCGGGGCATGCGGGTTTGTTTTCGACGGCTCATGACGTGAGCCTGTTTGCGCAGGCGCTGCTGGATCGCCTGGCGGGGAGGCCGAGCGCGTTTCCGTTGCGGCAGGGGACGATCGAGCTGATGACAACGCCGGAGCAGCCGGGGCACCTGCCGTCGGACCTGGCACAGCCGGTTGTTGGAGTCGCGGCAACCTATCCGAGCCGGGCGGGGCACCAGGTGCGGGGGCTGGGATGGGATATCGACTCCTCGTTCTCGCGGCCGCGGGGCGAGGTGTTCCCGGTGGGGAGCTTCGGGCATACGGGGTTCACGGGGACGAGCCTGTGGATGGATCCGGGGAGCGACACGTATGTGGTGCTGCTGGCGAATGCGGTTCATCCGCGGGGCCGGCCGCCGATCTCGGCTTTGCGAGGGGCGGTGGCGACAGCAGTGGGGAAGACTCTGCAGCTATACGGAGCAGCGGATGCCGGGAAAGGGCCGAGCGGAGCGGAGCGCGTCCTGACCGGGGTGGATGTGTTGGAGGCGACCCAGTTCGCGGAGTTGCGGGAGATGGCGGGCCGGCATGGGGGACGCCTGCGGATGGGGTTGCTGACGAACCAGACGGGGATGGACCGTGGCGGGCGGCGAACGATCGATGTGCTGGCAAAGGATGCGGCCAAGGCGGTGCCGGGAGCCGAGCTGACGGTGCTGTTCTCGCCGGAGCATGGGATCGCCGGGGTGAAGGATTCGACTGGGATCGGGGACTCGGTCGACACGGCGACGGGGCTGCCGGTGTTGAGCCTGTATGGGGCGAAGGAGGCGGACCGGAGACCCAAGACGGAGGACTTGAGAAAGCTGGATGCGGTGGTGGTGGATCTCCAGGATGCCGGGGTGCGGTTCTACACGTATGAGACGGTGCTGGGGTACTTCGTCGAGGCTGCGGCGAAGGCCGGGATTGAGTTGATCGTGCTGGACCGGCCGGCGCTGATCGGTGGCGTTGCGGTGCAGGGTCCGGTCTCGGACGCGGGGCTGGAGAGCTACACGGATTACATGCCGATGCCGGTGCGGCATGGGATGACGATGGGAGAGCTGGCGCGGTACAGCAACGGGGAGAAGCAGCTTGGGGCAAAGGTGACTGTAGTGCCGATGCAGGGGTGGCGACGGCCGGAGTACTTCGATGAGACGGGTGTGCCCTGGGTGAACCCGAGCCCGAACCTGCGGACCGAAGCTGCGGCGCTGCTGTATCCGGGAGTGGCGTTTCTGGAGGGGACGAACGTGTCGGTCGGGCGGGGGACGGCGACTCCGTTCGAGGTGTTTGGGGCGGCATGGATGAAAGGGGAGGAGGTGGCGGCCGCACTGAATTTGCGGGCGATTCCGGGAGTGCGATTCGAGGGGACGCGGATGGAGGTGGCCGAGGATGGCAACCGTTATCCCTTCCATGGTCAGAGCATTGAAGGGGTGCGGATGACGGTCACGGATCGTGCGGCGCTGGATTCGCCGGAGTTAGGGGTGGAGTTGATTGCGGCGCTGCGACGGATGTACCCGGAGCCGTTCCAGTGGCGGAAGGCTGCGCGGCTGGTGGCGAACGCGGCGACGATGGCGGGGCTGGAGCATGGCGATGACCCGCGGGTGATTGCAAAAGGCTGGGGAGTGGGGATCGAGGCTTTTGCGGGGAGGCGGACGGGTTATCTGGTTTACCGGTGATCACCGAATAGGACAACAGCAAAAGCAAAGGCGAGATACGAGAAGCAGATCCCCCCGGGATGACAACCAACAGGACAAGCAACCGCAAAGGCCGAACACAGGGGTCTCTACGCTGTGCAGCGGATGAGGCCGCGCCCCTTCGGTCGAGATGACGAGTGGGACGAGAAGCAGATCCCTGCGGGATGACAACCAAGGGACAGCAACAGCGAAGCGAATCGGCGGGAATCAGGATCGCAACAGGGCGTTCACATTTTCATCGCTTCGTCGCAAGGGGTAGATGAGAATGGAGAGATTGATTTGAGAGGACTTTTCCCGCCATGCCCCGTATCAATTTCCAGCAGCAGCTGGTTGCGTTGAAGGATAAGTTGTTGGCCATGGCTGCGTTGTCGCAGCAGGCGCTGGAGTTCTCGCTGGAGGCATACATGACGGACGACATGGGTTTGTGCGCGCATGTGCATGAGGTGGAGGCGGCGATCAACGCGGCCGAGCGGGATGTGGACGAGATGGCGTACGACCTGCTGGCGAAGGAGCAGCCGATGGCGATCGACCTGCGGTTCATCCTGTCGGTGATCAAGATCAATGGCGATCTCGAGCGGATCGGCGACCAGGCGACCAACATCGCGGAGCGGGCGGAGGCGATGCACAAACTTCCGCACATCTCGCTGCCGATCGACATATCGGATATGGGCGAGAAGGTGCGGGTGATGATCCGGCGGGCGATCCAGTCGCTGCTGGAGGCGGATGCCAGGATGGCGGAGGGCGTTTTGGCGATGGACGACGAGATCGATGCCATGAACCGGTCGGTGCAGCAGGATTTGCTGGCGGTGATGCTGCAGCATCCCGTGGTGAGCAGCCAGGCGCTGAGCGCAATCATCACGGCGAGGAACCTGGAGCGGTCGGCGGATCACGCGACCAACATCGCCGAGGATGTGATTTTCTGGGTGCGGGGGTCGGACGTCCGGCACAAGTTTTCGCTGATGCAGGCGGAGTAGGTCTCGGTATCGAGATCGAGGCGGGGCGCGGTCATGGTCCGGAGACGATCACCGCCGCTGTCTGCAAGGGCTGTGCTTACGAGCGAAGGGTGGGCAGGAGCGAGAGGAGCTTGGCGTGGGCTCGTTCCGCCTCGGGCCGGTTGTAGGACGGCATGTCGGGGATGGTCCAGCCGTGGGCGGCGTTGTAGACCTCGCTCTCGTAGAGGCCGCCCCAATCCGCGAGCTTCTGTTCGAGGTGCTGGATGGCTTCTGCGGGCATGCTGCCGTCGTTCGTGGCATGGCCGAAGTAGAGGCTGGCCTTGATCTTCGGGAGCTCGAGGTGGGGGCTGGTTGGGTCGTTCTCCCGGTACAGGCCTCCGCCGTGAAAGGAGACGGCCGCGGCGATGCGGCCGGGAAGGGCGGCGGCGGTGCGGAGGGCCAGGGTGCCGGTGAAGCAGTGGCCGATGACGCCGATGGGTCCGGGAGACGCGCCGTTGGCATCGAGAGCGGCGACGTAGGCGCGGACGTCGGCGGCGAAGGCCTCGCCGGAAAGCGGCTCGGTGAGCTGCTGGAAGCGCTGCTGGGTCTGTGGGTTGGAGAAGTCCCAGGGCACGTCGTCGAAGACCGGAGGGGGACCGAAGCGGTAGAAGACGTTGGGGGAGAGGACCAGGTAGCCCTCGTTGGCGACGCGCTGCGACATGGCGCGGCTGGCCTCGCGAACGCCCTTGATGTCGGGGTAGTCGATGACGCCGGAGAGGGGCGAGGTCGCCTCGTTGTTGTCCGGGGTAAAGAGGAAGGCGTCGGTCTCTTTGCCGTCCGGCATGGCGATGCGGATGTGCTGCTCGGGCATGGTTGCTCCTGGTGAATCTCCGGGCTCGGGCTCGGTTCCGGTGTGCTGCGGTTGCGCCGGCGCCTGGACGCGGTTAGGGGTCTCGGGCGCAAGGCGATGGTCATGACGCTTATGATGCTGGGGATATGAGTCTGTTCTTCGCAAGCGGGTCGGCATCGACGGAGATGTCTGTTGATGAGGTGAAGGCGAACCTCTTTGGGGCTTTGGAGCGGCTGGGGGAGCGGCGGAGGGTGCTGGCGGTTCCGCCGGATTTTACGCGGATGCACTCCCGGGCGGGGGAGCTGACCGAGATGGCGTGGGAGTTCTACGGCGAGCGCATGGTGGATGTGCTGCCAGCGCTGGGAACTCACAGGAAGATGACGGACGCGGAGATCCGGACGATGTTCGGCAAGACACCGCGAGAGCTGTTTCGGGTGCATGACTGGCGCAGGGACGTGGTGACGCTGGGCGAGGTGCCGGGGAGGTTTGTGCGGGAGGTGAGCGAGGGCAAGCTCGACTACACGTGGCCGGCGCAGGTGAATAAGCTGCTGCGGGATGGCGGGCATGACCTGATCCTGTCGGTCGGGCAGGTAGTTCCGCACGAGGTGGTGGGTTTTGCGAACGGGTCGAAGAATATCTTCGTGGGGACGGGTGGGGTGATGGGAATCCACCGGTCGCATTTTCTGGGCGCGGTGTATGGGATGGAGCGCATGATGGGGCGCGCGGATACTCCGGTGAGGCGGGTGCTGAACTATGCGAGCGAACACTTTGGCGGGCTGCTGCCGCAGGTCGTGTATGTGCAGACGGTGGTGAGCAAGAATACGGCCGGGGCGCTGGTGATTCGCGGGATGTATGTGGGGGATGACGCGGAGTGTTTTGAGCGGGCGGCGGCGCTGAGCCTCCAGTGCAACTTTCAGATAATGGATCGCGAGATTAAGAAGGCGGTGGTGTTTCTGGACCCGCACGAGTTCCGGTCGACCTGGCTGGGCAACAAGAGCGTGTACCGGACGCGAATGGCGATGGCGGACGGAGGCGAGCTGGTGGTGCTGGCTCCGGGGGTGCATGAGTTTGGGGAGGATCAGACGATCGACATGCTGATCCGGCGGCATGGGTACTGTGGGACGACGAAGGCGCTCGAGGCGGTAAAGGAGGACCCGCAGCTGGCGGGCAACCTGAGCGCGGCGGCGCACCTGATTCACGGATCGAGCGAGGGCCGGTTCCGGATACGGTACTGCCCGGGCGGACTGACGCGAGGCGAGATTGAGGGTGCCGGGTACGAGTTTGGAGATGTGGCGGAGGCCTGCCGCAGGTATAACCCGGAGACGCTGAAGGACGGCTGGAATGTCGTGGACGGGGAGGAGATTTTCTTTGTGTCCAACCCGGGGCTGGGGCTGTGGGCTTACGAGGGGCGGTTCAATCAAAAAGGATGAGCGGCACTGAGGGTAAGCGCCCATTGCCCGCAGGCCGGTGTCCATGCTGAGTTTCGGGAGGAGATTGCCCGATGCGGTAGCGAGTCAGTATGCTGGGCGGACGACGGAACTGGTTAGACCATTGTGTTAGTGAAGTGGGTTAAGGAAGGGCGGGTTGTCCGTGATGAGTGAAGGATTGGAGTTGCCCAGGTTTTCCGTGGGTGTGGGCGACCGTTTCGCGCACCAGGCGAAGGCGCAGTTGCAGGCCTGTGTGCAGGCGGCAGAGCGGGGGGTTGAGGTCGTCCCGGTGTGGAACAAGTCGAACCGGGAGCACATGATTATTGGCTCGGAGCCGAGCGCGACGCGGGCGGCGGCGGATGCGGCGGTGAAGGAGCTTGGGTGGGCGAAACCTTACTTTCTCGATGCGGACCATATCAACCTCAAGACGGTCGACCGGTTTGTGGCGCCGTGCGACTTCTTTACGCTGGATGTAGCGGAGATGATTGGGAAGCCGGCCGCAGAGGAGGAGGTGCGGGCGTTTGTGGGTCGGCATCCGGAGCTGGTGGGCGAGGTAACGATTCCATCAATCGACGCGCCGTTCAAGACGGACGAGGCGTTTGTGAAGGGCGTGGCGAACAAGTTTCTGGCGGCGGTCGAGGATGCGGGGAGGATCTACCGGCACCTGGTGGAGGTGAAGGGCGAGGGCAAGTTTGTGCCTGAGGTTTCGATGGACGAAACGGACTCGCCGCAGACCCCGGTGGAGCTGCTGATCATTCTGGCGGCGATTGCGGACGAGCGGATTCCGATCCAGACGATTGCGCCGAAGTTTACGGGGCGCTTCAACAAGGGCGTGGATTATGTGGGGGATGTGCCGCAGTTCACCAAGGAGTTCAACGAAGACCTGGCGGCGATTGCGTTTGCGGTCGAGACGTATGGTCTGCCGGGGAATCTGAAGCTGAGCGTGCACTCGGGGTCGGATAAGTTTTCGATCTACGGGGCGATACACGAGGCGATGCATCGGTTTGAGGCGGGAGTTCACCTGAAGACGGCGGGGACGACGTGGCTGGAGGAGCTGATTGGCCTGGCGGAGTCCGGGGGCGGCGGGCTTGAGATCGCGAAGGAGGTCTACCGGGAGGCATACGCGCACAGGAGCGAGCTGACGCAGCCGTACGCGACGGTGATCGATATTGTGGAAGCGAAGCTGCCGAGGCCGGAGGATGTGGAGGGTTGGACGGGTGAGCAGTACACGTCGGCGCTGCGTCACGACGGCGGCAATGCGGCTTACAACCAGAGCTTTCGGCAACTGCTGCATGTGGGCTTCAAGGTGGCGGCGAGGATGGGCGACCGGTACCGGAAGGCGCTCGAGGCGAATGAGGAAACCGTTGCGAGAAACGTGACAACGAATCTTTTCGAGCGGCATATACGGCCGGTGTTCCTGGGGAGCTAGGGGTTAAGCGCGGCGCGGGAGAGAAGAGCAAAGCGAACGAGCGTGCGTAGCGAGAGGCGATGGCGAGGCAAAGGCGAATAACAGAGGTCTCTCTGCTACGCGGCGGCTCGCTGCCTTTGGTCGAGATGACGGCGGTTAGATGGCGGGCTGCGATGATTGTTGTGTTGATGGGTGTGAGTGGGTCGGGAAAGACGACGATCGGGACACTGCTGGCGGAGCGGAAGGGCGTGGTGTTCGCGGATGCAGACGACTTTCATTCGGCGGCGAACAAGGCGAAGATGGCGGCGGGGCAGCCGCTGACCGATGAGGATCGGGAGCCGTGGCTGGAGGAGCTGAACCGGATATTGCGGGGCTGGTTCGCGGCGGGCAAAGGCGGCGTGCTGGCTTGCTCGGCGTTGAAGGAGAGCTACCGCGAGACGCTGAACGCGGGGATGCCGGAAGGGGCGTTGAAACTTGTGCTGCTGGAGGCTTCCAAGGAGCTGATCGCGGAACGGCTGGCGAAGCGGCACCATGCGTTTATGGCTCCGAAGCTGCTCGACAGCCAGCTGGCGACGCTGGAGCGGCCGGAGGGGGAGGCGCTGGACGTGGTGAACGACCGGAGTCCGGAGGAGGTTGTGGATGATATTTTGAGGGAGCTGGGTGGAGTTAGTGGCTGAGCTGTGGAGTGGGGGCGCGTTGCTCACGGGATAGGATGGCGTAACGAGCAAGTGCAATGCAATGCAATATACAGGGGTCCTTCGCTTCGCTCAGGATGACGACGTAGGACCAACTGCAGGGAGTTTGTTTTGAGGAGATCGATGGGACATCCGTTGTTTGATCTGAGTGGCAAGAGTGCGGTGGTGATTGGGGGGACGAGCGGCATCGGTTTGGCGATGGCGATCGGGCTGGCGGAGGCGGGGGCGGATGTGGTGGCGAGCTCGCGCCGCGCGGAACAGGTGGACGAGGCGGCGAAGCTGATCGAAGCGAAGGGCCGGAGGGCGCCGCGGCTGACCAGCGACGTTGCGGATCGGGCGACGCTGGAGGCGCTGCTGGCGGGGACGCTGAAGGAGTTTGGGAAGGTGGACATCCTGATTAACTGCGCGGGCAAGATCAAGCGCGCGCCCACGGTAGACTTTCCGGAGGACCTGTGGAACGACATCCTGGACACTAATCTGACCGGGACGCTGCGGGCGTGCCAGATCTTCGGGCGGCAGATGCTGGAGCGGGGGTACGGTCGGATCATCAATATCGCGTCGCTGAATACGTTTGTGTCGCTGAAGGAGGTGACGGCGTATGCGGCGAGCAAGGCGGCGGTGGGCGCGCTGACGAGGTCTCTGGCGGTCGAGTGGAGTGCGCGCGGGGTAACGGTGAATGCGATTGCGCCGGGGGTGTTTCGGACGGCGTTGAACGCGGATCTGCTGGATAAGAGCGAGCGCGGGAAGGAGCTGCGGATGCGGACGCCGATGGGGCGGTTTGGGAGGACCGAGGAGCTGGTGGGGTCGGCGATCTTTCTGGCGAGCGATGCGTCGGCTTTTATTACGGGGGAGATACTGGTGGTGGACGGGGGTTTCCTGGCGAGTGGGGTGAATCAGTAGAGCGTGGCGAGCCAGAAGCAGGTTGCTCGCTTTACTCGGAGTCGAAGAAAGAAAAGCAAAGGCTGCGCCACTTGGGTTTGTACGAGCCACTTGGGTTCGGGCAGCCACTCGGGTCAAGCCCCGAGTGGCCTGGGTATCAGCCTAGCCATTTGGGGTTGCTGGCGGTGCTGTCGAACTTCTGGGTGGTCTTAAAGGGTTCGAATTTGCCGGTGAGGGCGGCATCGCGGGTGCGGTTGAGCAGGCTGGCCATCTCTGTCCTGGACATCGGCTTGAAGGTGCGTGCGGCTTCGATGGCCTGATCGAGGATCTCGGGCTTGTCGATGCCGGTGATGACGACCGAGACGGGTTGCGAGAGGCCGTAGTGGAGCGCCTCGATGGGCTGGACGGTGTTGCTGCGGAGGATGAAGTCGTCGCCAAAGGTCTTCATGGCGAGGACGCCGGTGCCGGCTTTCTGCGCGACGGGGATGACTTCGTTGGTGAACGAACGGAAGTGCGCGTCCATCACGTTGACGGGCATCTGGACGGTGTCGAATTTGAAGTTATGCTTGGCGGCGGTTTCGAACATGCGGAGGTGGACGGCAGGGTCCTTGTGTCCGGTGAAGCCGATGAAGCGGATCTTGCCGGCCTCGCGGGCCTCCATGGCGGCGTGGATGGCTCCATCGTCGGCGAAGATGCGGTCGGGGTCTTCCATGCGGATGATCTCGTGAAACTGGACGAGATCGATGTGATCGACCTGGAGTCGGCCGAGCGATTGCTCGAGCTGCTTGCTGTACTCGGCCTTGGTGCGGCCGTCCATCTTGGTCATCAGGAGAACTTTTTCACGGTAGCCGTCTTTGAGTGCGTGGCCCATGCGGACCTCGCTGAGGCCGTCGTTGTAGTCCCACGAGTTATCGAGAAAGGTGATGCCGCGGTCGACGGCGGAGCGGATGAGGCGGACGCTTTCGGCCGGATCGGGCTGCTTGCCGATATGGAAGCCGCCCATGCCGATAGCGGAGACCCGTTCGCCGGTGGTGCCGAGCTCACGGTAGACCATGCCGGGGGCCTCGGGACGATGGGCGGGGGAGCTGGTATTGGATGGGGCGAAGGTCTGGGAGAGAGCGCCGGGTGCTGCGGCGGCGAGGCTGGCGGCGGTGGCGGATTTGAGGAAGTCTCTGCGTTCCATGGTGCTCCTTGATGATGGGGTGAGACGGTTGTGCTCTGCACGATGAACCCAGCTTAGGCGCGATGAGACTGCGGCGAAGATGGGGCACCGGGTTTTTCTGCCGAGTTAGTGTGATGCGGGATTCAGGAGCGGTGAGAGGCTCGGGCGATGAGGGTCGCGGTGAAGGCGGCGCCGAAGCCGTTATCGATGTTGACCACAGTCACATTGGGGGAGCAGGAGTTGAGCATGCCGAGGAGGGCGGCGGCTCCGGCAAAGGACGCGCCGTAGCCGACGGAGGTGGGGACGGCGATGACGGGAACGGCGACCAGACCGCCGACGACGGAGGGAAGGGCGCCTTCCATGCCGGCGCAGACGATGACGGCGTGGGCTTCGGCGAGCTCCGTGCGGACGGCGAGCAGGCGATGGAGGCCGGCCACGCCGACGTCATAGAGGCGGGTGACGCGGGCGTTGAAGAGTTCGGCGGTGACGGCGGCCTCTTCGGCGACGAGGAGGTCGCTGGTACCGGCGCAGAGGATGGCGATGTGGCCCTTCGGGTCGGAGGCGGGGGATTGGCGAAGGGTGAGGGCGCGGGCTTGCCCATGATAGATTGCGGCGGGAGTGTGGACGAGCACGGCTTCGGCGGTGGGGGCGTCGGCGCGGGTGGCAAGGACGTCGGAGCCGGCGGCGGCCATGCGGGCGAAGATGGAGGCGGTCTGTGCGGGGGTTTTGCCGGCGGCGTAGATGACCTCTGGGAGGCCGATGCGGAGGGCGCGATGGTGGTCGATGCGGGTTGAGGCGTGGATGTCCCCGAGCTCGGCGACCTCTTCGAAGGGGAGATTGGCGAGGCGGGTCGAGGCCTGCTCGGGAGTGAGAGAGCCGCGCTGCACATCAGCGAGGAGATCGAGGAGAGAGGTCTTGGTCATGGTTGGGAGGCTGCTGGCTGGGCTATTTCTATCGGTTAGCTATGAGCTGGGGTATTAGCTTGGGGTGAGGTGTGGCTTGGGGCGATTTAGTTTTCCTTGAGGTTGACGTAGGCGGCGATGGCGGCCTGCATCACCTCTTTGATGGGGATGTTGCCGGCGGCGGCGGCGGCGCGGCAATCTTCGAACTCAGGCGCGGCGTTTACGGCCTCGGTGTCGAAAGAGCCGATCTTGATGCGGATATCGCCGAAGCGGGTCGTCACGGTCGTGTGATGGCGCGCGAGACAGATGCGGCGCTGCTGGTAGATGCGAATGCCGAGGGTGGAGGTTTCGCGGAGCAGGAGGCGCTCGAGGGCGGGGCTGTGTTCGTCGCCGGTGAGGATGGTGATGAGGGTTCCGGGGCGGCCCTTCTTCATGCCGACGGCGGTGGTCATAACGTCCAAAGCTCCAAGCGCAAATGCTTGCTCGGTGACGTGGGCGAGGATCTGGGGGCTGAGGTCGTCGAGCGCGGTCTCGAGCACGGTGACGAGGTCGGTGTGGGCGGTGTGGCTGTGAAAGCCTTCGCCGAAGCTGGCGGGCGAGCCGAGGGTGTGGGGGTGCTTTGGAGCGGAGTTCGTCGCTGAATCGACAGACAGGGGTCTCTCAGTTGCGGCGGCTGCACCGGTCGAAATGACCGCGTGGTTTGCGGCGGCGGGTGCGCGGTGTGCTTCGGGGAGCGGTATGGCTTCGCCGAGGGTGAGGCGGAGGACGTTGGGGAAGCCCTTGGGGTTGCGGGTGCCGGCGCCGTAGCCGATCTGACTGGAGCGCATGGCGGGCTGGGGGCCGAAGGTGGGGACGAGGGTGCGAAGGATGGCTGCGCCAGTGGGGGTGACGAGCTCCTTCTGGATGTGGGCGGAGTAGGTGGGGAGGCCGCGCAGGAGGTCGGCGGTTGCCGGCGCGGGAACGGGGAAGTTGCCGTGGGCGCATTGGACCATGCCGCCGCCGACGTTTAGCGGAGAGCAGTGCCAGTGGAGGGGCTCGCCGGTCTCGGAGATGGACTGGGTGTTGAGGGCGTGGATGCCGGCGCTGGCGGCGACGATGTCGACGATGGCGTCGACGGCGCCGACTTCGTGGAAGTGGATCTGGTCGAGGGGGACGTTGTGGATTTTGGCTTCGGAGTGGCCGAGGAGTTCGAAGGTTTGGAGGGCGAGGGTTTTGACGGGATCGGCGAGGGGGGAGGAGCGGATGAGGTCGCGGACGTCGGTGAGGGAGCGGCCGTGGGGGTGCTGCTCGGCAGGTTCGTGGGTATGCTCCGGGCTGTGGGTGTGTTCGTGGGTATGGGTGTGGCTGTGATTGCGCTCGGGGGTGTGAGCTTCGGCGTGGGTGTGCTCGTGGGTGTGGGTGCTGGCTTCAGCGAGGTGGCCGTGTTCGAGGACGTGGACTTTGGTGGAGGTGATGCCGGAGCGGTCGACGGTTTCGAGGTTGAGGGTGACGCCGAGATCGAGGGCGGCGGCTGCTTCATGGAGGACGCTTGGGGGGAGGCCGGCGTCGAGGAGGGCTCCAAGAAACATGTCGCCGGAGATGCCGGCGAAGCAGTCGAGGTAGGCGAGGCGCATGGTGGTCATTGTTTCATGTGGACGAGCGTGGAGGGTGGGGCGGGGTTCAAGGCTGATGGTGTGAACAAGGATGCGCTCTGTTGGGATTGAGGCAGTGCTGTGGTTGAGCAGTTCCAGCTGAGGGCCAGCGAGTTCGCTTCGCCGGGTCACAGCGGCCGAATCGGTCCTGATGCCGACGTACGCGGCGTTCGGAAGCTTAAGCTCGCGTGCTGAGGACTTGGGTGTCGCACCTTGGAGATACGACCTTGCTCACGCATACGTCTGTCAGCTTCGGTCCAAGACGGGAGGATGCTTTCAGCCTGGGTCCAATGCGCTACGGAAGCTTCATCACACCATTCGAGAAGATGCGGCATCGCCTTCTTGTGTGCGCCCGAAATCATGTACGTACGCATGCTTTCCTGTGTGTCCCATGCTGTCATCGTCCAGAAGGTCCAGCTTCGGTCAGCCAGAAGCGCACCAATTTGAAAGCCAGGAGACTTCCTTACCTGCCTGAGCGAGCGGAACGTTTGAAACGCAAAGAGTGGGACGAAACGGAACGACCTAATTCTGAGACGCGTCAAGCTGACGAAGACCATAGCTCCTCAAAGCTCGTAGACCGGTTCTCCCGCCTAAGAGATTCTGTTGCCGTGCGCTGATTTTGGCACCGAAAGGCTGGCGAAACCGGCCTCTCAGTGCGCGGGGGTGATGGCGGAGGAGGGAAGGACGGCGTTCATGCTGCCGGTGCGATAGCCGGAGGTGTCGAGTGTGACGTAGAGGAAGCCGAGCGTTTTGAGGGTTGACGTCAGGGCGTCGAGCGTCGTGAGGTTGAGGGCTCGGGGGAGGTCTTGGCGGGCGATTTCGATACGGGCGAGGTCGCCGTGGTGGCGGACGCGGACCTCCCGGAAGCCCAGTTGATGGAGGGCGGCTTCGGCCTGCTCGACCTGGAGGAGGCGCTGCGGGGTGACGGGGAGGCCGTAGGCGATGCGGGAGGAGAGGCAGGCGCTGGCGGGTTTGTCGGCGAGGGTTAGGCCGGCTTCGCGGGCGAGGGTGCGGATCTCGGCTTTGGTGAGTCTGGCGGTGACGAGGGGGGCGAGGGCTCCGTGCTGTGCAGCGGCCTGCTGGCCGGGGCGAAAGGCGGCCACGTCGGGGGCGCGGTCGTCGAGGTTCATGCCGTAGGCGATGTGGGCGAAGTTGCGGGTGACGCGAAAACGCTCCATCTCCGTGAAGAGCTCATCTTTGCAGTGGAAGCAGCGGCCGGCGTCGTTGCGCTGGTAGTCGGGGTTGGCGAGCTCCTGGGTTTGCAGGATGTGCGTGGGGATGCCGTGCGCGGCGGTGAAGGCGAGGGCGGCGGCGAGTTCGGCGCGCGGAAGAGAGGCGGAGTCGGCGATGACGGCGAGCATGCCGGGGCCTCCAGTGTGAGTGCCGAGGGCCTGATGGGCGGCGTAGGCGAGGAAGGCGGAGTCGGTGCCGCCGGAGTAGGCGACGAGGAGGCTGCCGAGCTCGCGCAGGGTTTGGTGGAGGAGCGCGGATTTTTTGGCGAGGTCCATCTGGTGTCGATTGTAGTTGGATGCGAGGTGGGGGTGCGAGACGGTCGAGCCTTTCGGCTCGACGACCCACCCGGGAGGGCAAGGGCAGGAAAAGAGTGAAAATACAGGGGTCGCTCCACTACGCAGCGCGATGAAGCTGCGTTGCTTCGGTCGAGATGACGGCGAGTTGGGGTTCGGGGTTCGGGAACAGGGTTAGGGGTTAGGGGGTGGGGCGGAGGTGAGGGCTTTGACTTCGTTCCAGATCGCTTCGTCGACAGGGACGCCGAGGCGGAGGTTTTCGTGGCGGAGCCGGAAGGTCTCTTCGCCGGGGTAGCGTGGGGCGCTTGCGAGGTCGGTGCGGGGAGCCGCGTGAAGGGCATCGATGAGGTCACGGGCGATGCGATCGACCTCGGCCGCGTCGCCGATCCGGGCGGGGTCGATCGCGAGGAAGAACTGTGAGAGGCCGGTCTCCTGGAGCGGGTCGGCGGAGATCTGGTGGGTGGCGCTTCCGCCGGAGAGGGCGGCGGCGAAGAGGTCGAGGGTAAGGGCGAGGCCGGAGCCCTTCCAGAAGCCGATGGGGAGGGCGCGAAAGGTCTGCTCGATGGCGGCGGGGTCCTGGGTGAGGTCTCCGGCAGCGTCGTAGCCGCCGGGGACGGGGAGCTGCTCTCCGCGGCGGGCGTAGCTGGCGAGCTGGCCGTAGGAGAACTGGCTCATGGCCATATCGAGGACGACGTGGGGGGCGCCGGCGTGGCTGCCGCCGCCAGGGAGCGAGCGAGGGATGGCGAGGACGAGCGGGTTGTTGCCGAGGGTGGCGGAGGTGGCGCCCCAGGCGGGGAGGTTGCGGCCGGTGTTGGTCCAGCAGAGGGCGAACAGCCCCTGATCGGCGGCGTGCCAGCCGTAGCTTCCGCCACGCATCCAGTGGTTGGTATGGGCGAGTGCGACGGCTCCGATGCCATGCTGGCGGGCGAGTGCGATGGCGCGATCGATGGAGTCCTGGGCGTTGAGATTGCCGAGGCCGCGGTGTCCGTGCCAGCGCTCGATGGCTCCCGCGGAGGCTACGAGCGAGGGCGTGGCGTGGACGTCGACGCCGCCGTTGCGGACCATGGCGGCGAAGCGCGGGAAGCGGTTGAGGCCGTGAGACTGGACGCCGTCGCGAGAGCTTTCGGCGAAGATGCGGGCGCAGCGCGCGGCTCGCTCCGGCCCGAGGCCGAGGTCGAGGGTGGCTTCGGTGAGGGTGTCGACGAGCTCGGCGAAGGGGATGCGCGGCATGGAGCGATGGTACTGCTTTGGTGGCCTGCGATACTTGAGCGAACTTCGAGTCCTGGAGATCGCGATGGGTGACGAGACGCGGACGAAGCGATTCAGGATATCGGCTACCGCCCGCTATGTTGTTGTTGACGGTAGAACGGGTGCTTCGTATGTTTGGGGACGCGTTGCGCGGGGTGACTCGTGGGATCGCGGCGGGCAAACGGAAGGTTTGGAGGATCTCATGACGGGGACAAAAAGATGGAATCCGGTGGAACGGGCGGAGCTGCAATGAGCGAGGCGGGAGAAGGCGGGACGGGAGAGGGCGGGACGGGGATGAGCGACGCGGCGGGGCTGAGTATTCCGCCAGCCGGGGCGTGCCGGTGGGACCTGGTGGCGCTGGGGGAGGTGATGCTGCGGTTCGATCCGGGAGAGGGCCGGATCTCGCAGGCGCGGAGCTTTCGGGTGTGGGAGGGTGGGGGCGAGTACAACGTCGCGCGAGGTTTGCGGCGGTGCTTTGGGCTGCGATCGAGCGTCGTGACGGCGCTGGTGGATAACCCGGTCGGGCGCCTGGTCGAGGACCTGATGCTGCAGGGAGGGGTGGATCTCACGCACCTGATCTGGAGGCCGTTCGACGGGGTTGGGCGCGAGGCCCGGAACGGCGTCTACTTTCTGGAGCGCGGGTTTGGGGTGCGTGGGGCGATGGGCATGATGGATCGCGGGGCGACGGCCATCTCGCAGCTGCGGCCGGGTGAGGTGGACTGGGATGCGGTGTTTGGCGCGGGCGTGCGCTGGTTCCATACCGGGGGGGTGATGGCGGCGCTGGCGGTGAACTCAACCGAGGTGGTGCGGGAGGCGATGGCGGCGGCGCGGCGGCATGGGGTGGTGGTGAGCTTTGATTGCAACTACAGGGCTTCGCTGTGGAAGGGGCGCGGCGGGCGCGCGGGGTCGGTTGAGGTGAATCGATCGCTGATGCCGATGGTGGATGTGCTCTTCGGGCATGAGGGCGATGTGGCCGCGACCTTGGGCGAGGCGGCGCACCGTCCGGTGTGGCATACGGCGGAGAGCTTTGGGCCGATGGCGCAGCGTGTGGTGGCCGAGTTTCCGGGGATCAAGGTGATCGCGAGCACCGTGCGGCGGACCCAAACGGCCAACCGGAACGGGTGGGGAGCGTTCGCCTATGCGGGCGGCGCGGTCCATGAGGGGATGCGGTTCGAAGAGCTGGAGATCCTGGACCGGGTGGGTGGCGGGGACTCCTTTGCGAGTGGGTTGATCTACGGCTTGCTGGCAGGGCGGGGGATAGCCTGGGCGCTGAACTGCGGCGTGGCGCATGGGGCCCTGGCGATGACGACGGCCGGGGATGGGTCGATGGCGACAGTGGGTGAGGTGGAGCGGTTGATGGGTGGGGGTGGGGCGGGGGTGGAGCGGTAGAGGTCTTAAGACAGGGAGTAGGGAATAGGCAGGGAGTAGGGGGAGAACAAGACAGGGAACAGGAACAAGGCAAGGAACAGAACAGGAATAAAACAAGGAACAGGAACAAAACAGGGGAACAGGAGCAAAGGCAAGGAACAGGAACAAGGCAGGGGAACAGGAGCAAAGCAAGGAACAGGAACAGGGCAAGGGAATAGGAACAAGACGAGGGAGTAGGAATAAGACAAGGGAACAAGGAAGAGAGCAAGGGACAGGGCAAGAACGGGGAGAAGGGGATAGCGGCGATGATGACAGCTGTGGTGTTGGCGGAGGTTGGGTGATGCAGAAGCTGGAGACGATGCGGGCTTTGCGGGAGATTGGGTTGGTGCCGGTGCTGCGGGCGAACGGTGTGGAGCAGGCGATGGGGCTGGCCGAGGCGATCGCGGCGGGCGGGGTGACGGTGCTGGAGGTCACGATGACGGTGCCGGGTGCGATCGAGGTGATGCGGCGGCTGCGGAAGCAGAGGCCGGAGATGCTGGTGGGTGCGGGGACGGTGCTCGACCCGGAGACGGCGCGGATGTGCATCCTGGAGGGGGCGCGGTTTGTGGTGTCGCCGGCGTTGAATGTGCGGACGATCGAGATGTGCCAGCGGTATTCGATTCCAGTGCTGCCGGGCGCGTTGACGCCGACGGAGATTGTGACAGCGTGGCAGGCGGGGGCGGATGTGGTGAAGGTGTTTCCCGCGGGCGCGATGGGCGGAGCGAAGTACATCCGGGCGTTGAAGGCTCCGCTGCCGCAGGTGGAGATGATCCCGACGGGCGGGGTGTCGCTGGGGACGGCGCTGGAGTTTCTGGAGGCTGGAGCGTTCGGTCTGGGGGTGGGGGCGGATCTGATGGATGCGAGGGCGCTGGCCGAGGGCCGGCACGCGTCGATCACCGAGAATGCGCGGAGGTACCTGGAGATTGTACGGGGGCACAGGGAGCGCTCGGCCGCAGTGGCGGCTCCGGATGCTTAGGGCTGCGAGGCGTGCGGGTGCTCAGGGCTGCGAGGCGTGCGGGTGCTCAGGGCTGCGAGGCGTGCGGGTGCTCAGGGCTGCGAGGCGTGCGGGTGCTCAGGGCTGTGGGCGCGTGACCCATAGAACTGGCTGGCGGATAGGAAAGGTCCGGAGGATGGCGGGGTCCGTGGGATCGGGGTTGAGGGAGCGCCAGAGGCTGGCGTACTCGGGCCGCTGATAGGCGCGGGCGGCAAAGAGCAGCGCCGGGCGGCGGCAGGGCAGATCGTTGAAGAGCCGGGGGTCGGCGCGATAGGGCCAGGCACCGCGGTTCTCGATGTAGGGCGCGTGGCGGGCGATGGCGACGCGGACCCCGGGGCCATCCTGCAGCTGATAGTCCCACAGACTTTCGAAGCGGGTCGAGAGCAGGTCGCAGGCGGCGGCGAGCAGGTCGAGATTGAAGAGCGAGTTGCGGTAGGGGGTGGAGGTGGTGAGTTCGTGGGGAAAGCTGCCATCGCCGAGGATCTCCGCGCGGAGGGTGACGGTCTTGAAGCGGTGACGGAGGTCGGCCAGGGCGGTCTCGTCGGCAAGCAGACGGGCGTATGCGGCGCATTGCAGCAGCCAGGAGCTGCCGACGTGGTCCTTGCGGTCGCGAGCGAGGCCTGCGAGGCGTGCGGTGGTGAGCCAACCGAGGAAGGCGGCGAACCAGGCTTTGAGGGCGGAGAGGTCTTCTGGGGAGAGAGCTCCGGAGCGAGCGAGGAAGGGGATGGCCTGGGCGACCTCGGCGAGGCTGGAGGTTTCGGCGATGCCGTCGGGGTGGCCTCCGGCGCCGGGGGTGATGGCGGCGAAGTTGAGCGAGGGCTCCATGCGGGTGGAGGGCTCGATGAACCAGGCGTGGAGGTGCTTCACGGCGTGCTGGGCGTAGCGCTCGGCCGAGCCTGGTGCTGAGGGGCCTGGGGCTGAGGTACCTGGGGCTGAGGTGTGCGTAAGGAGCCAGGCGGCGGTGAGAGCGGGGACGGCCAGGGTGAACTGGAGCAGGGCGTCGCGGTGTGCGGGGAAGGGAGCGGGAAGAGTGGATGGAGAAGTAGATGGAGGCTGGTCTAGCTCGGAGACGAACTCGTTGGGTGTTCCGGCGGTGTGCGGGGCGGGGTGGGGGGTGAGGGGGTCGGGTGCTTGCACGAGGAAGCGGTCGGCGGCGGCGATGATCCTGTTCTGATCGATGGAAGCGACGTCGGGACGAGAGGTGGGTAGGGCCGGGTGCAGATCCTGTGCGGGGAGCAGGCCTTTGGCGCGGAGCAGGCGGGAGGCGGCGAGAGCGGTGGCAACGGAGCAGAAGCGGCGGCGCGAGAGGGGCATGGTGGGGCGCTTGGAGGAAGAGTAGCACGATGCGGCTGCGGCCAGCCTGGTGGGTTCTGGGTACCCAAGGCGTCGGGGTCGAAGGGGGTCGAGGTCTAGGGATCGGGTCTAAGGGATCGGGTCTAAGGGCGGCGGGTCGCCAGGGCGCGTCGAAGCTGTCGATCGATGGGGTGCCGCTCTGCTGCCTTAGGATAAGGGAGTGCGTCGTCTCGCATCCATGCTGCCGCTGATTTTGATGGTGAACGGCCTTTGCTGCCTCGCGGATGGGCGGCCTTTGCATGTCTGCGTGCGGGATAGCGGCGGGCGGGCGGTGGTGGGGGCGAAGCTGACGCTTGGCCGCGTGGGCTCGGCGGTGATGACGGGCAGCGATGGGTGCGGGTCGATGTCGATCCCGGACGGAGGGGGCGCGCGTCTGGTGACGGAGCGAGAGGGTTTCGGGACGGCAACGACCGCGATCGCGAGTGGAGGGGAAGCGACCGTGGTGCTGCAGCCTGCGGGGGTCGCGGAGCGGGTCGAGGTGACGGCCGCGCGAACGCCGCTGGCGCTCGATGCTAGTGCAAGCAGCGTTCGGACGTTGAGCGGACGGGATCTGGCGGAGGCGCCGGGATTTGCATTGGATGACCGGCTGCGCCAGGTGGCGGGGTTTCAACTGTTTCGGAGAACGGGGTCGTGGGTGGCGAATCCGACGACCGAGGGAACGTCCTTGCGCGGGCTTGGGTCGACGGCGCCGAGCCGGACGCTGGTGCTGAGCGACCAGGTCCCGCTGAACGATGCGTTTGGTGGATGGATCCACTGGAATGAGATTCCGCAGCTTGCGGTGCGGTCGGTCGAGCTGGTGCGGGGCGGGGCTTCAGATCTATACGGATCGAGTGCGATCGGCGGCGTGATCGAGGTGATGCCGGTGGTGCCGCAGGTGAGGGGAGTGGCGTTCGATGTTGCGGGGGCGACGAAGGATACGTTTTCGCTAAATGGGCTGGCGACGGAGGCGGCGGGTAGGTGGGCGGGTCTGGCTGCAGCGACCGTGTTTGACACGAATGGTTACATTTTGACTGCGCCGGCCTTTCGCGGGGTGGTGGATACGGCGTCAAACGTGCACTCCGAGAGCGGGCGGGTGGAGCTCCGGCGGACGATTGGGGAAGACGGGGATGTGTTTGTGCGGGGAAATCTGCTGAACGAGGCGCGCGGGAACGGGACGCCGGTGCAGACGAACGGGACACGGATCTGGCGGTACCAGGCGGGAGCGGACTGGACGGCGGGAGAGGCTGGCCGGGTGTTTGTGCGCGGGTATGGGGAGGACGAGGGGTATCGGCAGAGCTTTTCGAGTATTGGGCCGAAGCGGGCGACGGAGCAGCTGACGCGGCTGCAGAAGACGCCGTCGCAGCAGATGGGGGGAGCGGCGCAGTGGGCGCGGGAGGTGCGGGCGTTCACCCTGGTCGCGGGAGCGGACGTTCTGGATACGCGGGGAACGGATGCGGAGACGGCGGTTGCTCGGGGAGTGGCGCAGACGACGGTTTCGGTAAGTGCGCGGCAGCGGGATGCGGGCGGGTACGGCGAGGTGTTATGGCAGCCGGGCTTGCGTTCGGGCGGGCGACGGAGTTGGATGGCAGAGGGGTGGTCGGCGGCGCTGTCGGGACGGGTGGACCGTTTTCGAAGCTTCGATGCGCGGCAGGCGGGCGGGTCCGGGATAGTGCTGCCGAAGATTGAAGAGACTGTTTTCAATCCACGGCTGGGGCTGGTGAAGCAGGTGGGCGGGGGAGTTTCGTTGACCGGATCGGTATTTCGGGCGTTTCGCGGGCCGACCCTGTATGAGCTGTATCGGACGGGGCAGGTGGGGCAGCAGACGACGCTGGCGAATGCGAGCCTGCGGTCGGAGCGGGCGACAGGTTTCGAGTTGGGAGGGCTGGTGAACGCGGGCCGGGACGGATCCGTGCGCGCGAGCTACTTCTGGACGGAGGTAAACCGGCCGGTGGCATCGGTATTTGTGAGTTCCACGGTGACGACGACGTTGCTGAAGCGGCAGAATCTCGGACAGCTGAAGAGCAGGGGGATCAATGCGGAGTGGGAGCTGCGGGCTGTTCCCGGAGTTGGGCGATGGGTGGGAGTGACGGGCGGGTATCAGTTTGCAGTGTCGACGGTGACGCGATTCCAGTTGGACCGGACGATCGAGGGTAAGTGGACGGCGCAGGTGCCGAGGAATCTGGCGACGATGCAGATGCGATTTCATCGTGATGGTCTGGGTGTGCTGGCGTTGGATGTGCGGACGAGCGGGCGGCAGTATGACGACTCGGCGAATACGTTTGAGCTGCACAGCTATACGCAGATGGGGGCGTATGCGGAGCACGGCTTCGGCGAGCGGTGGGTGGTGTATGCGTCGGCGCAGAACCTTTTCGATCGGGCGATTGAGGCGGGGCGGACGCCGGTGCTGACGCTGGGGACGCCGCGAACGGTGATGGCCGGCGTGCGATTCCGGCGGTGAGGCCGCGGGAAATACATGGGCAGAGATGCGGCGATGTGGAGCACTATGGTGTGTGCTCGCTGGCGTGAGTCGAGTGGAGGGCGTTGAGCTGATGGAGCGAGGGATTCGGGTTGGAGTACGGGCGCTGGGTGGGGCATGGGCGCTGCTGGTCTGCGGGTCGTTGTTGCTGATCTGCGGAACGGCTTCGGCGCAGGTGAGCCTGGAGGCGACGCCGCGGTTTCCGTTGGCGAAGAGTGAGATGGCGATACGGCAGGCGGTCCAGGCGGATCATCCGTTTACGGTGACGGGAGCGACGGGGGCGATTCTGGGGTTGCAGAACGGGAGTGTGGAGGTGTGGGATCTTCCGACGAAGATGCTGACCGGCTTGCGACTGAAGGCGGAGATCGACGGGTATCCGGTGCCGATCGACCTAACGGCGCATGCGGCGGAGATCGAGGTCCAGCCGGATCATACGACGATCACCTACTCGCATGCGGCGATCACGGTGCGGCAGCATATGTTTGTGCCTGCTGATGTTACAAATGCGGCGACGGGTGCGCAGGTGTTTTTCGAGATTGCGGCGATCAAGCCGGCGTTGGTTACAATTTCGTTTGAACCGTCGATGGTCGAGGAGTGGCCGGCGCCGCAGTTTGGACGGCCTTCGGCGAGCTGGGTGGCGATGGGCACGGGCGGCGGGTATTTGCTGTCGACGGATAATCCTGGGATCTTTGGGATGGTGGCGATGCCGGGTGCGATGGCGGGGGTGATGGCGCCTTATCAGGAGCGGCCGCAGGGGTTCCCGTTGGAGTTCAAGGTGAGGTTCGATCCGGCGAAGGATGGCGGCAAATACTTCCCGATGGTGACGGAGGTGAGTGGGGCGGGAGAGAAGAACTCTGCGGCAGCGTTGGCGGCTATGCAGAGGAAGCTGGTGGCGAAGGCGGCGGCTCTGCCTGCGGTCTATAGGGAGACGTCAGACTTCTATGCGCATTTTTTTGACACGCGGCTGACGGTGAAGACGCCGGATCCGATGTTTGATAAGGCGCTGCGGTGGGCGGAGATTGCGATCGAGCAGAGCAGGGTGCGGACGGCGGGGGAGACGGGGCTGGTGGCGGGATGGTACCCGTCGTTCGACTCGGCGCGGCCAGGGTTTGGTTGGTACTTCGGGCGGGATACGCTGTGGTCGATGTATGCGATCGACAGCTATGGGGATGGTGCGCTGGCGAAGAGTGCGCTCGAGTTTCTGGCGCGACGGCAGAGGGCGGACGGGAAGATGATGCACGAGTTTTCGTTGACGGCGGCATGGCTGACGGGGGAGATGCAGTGGTCGAACTTCGGGTATGAGTATGCGGCGGCGGATGCGACTCCGCTGTTTGTGATGGCGGTAGCGGATTACGTGCGGACGACGGGGGACATGGAGTTTTTGCGGGCGCACTGGGACGGGGTGAAGCGGGCGTATGCGTTTGAGCGGGCGCATGACTCGGACGGGGTGTACGACAACAGCGAGGGAACGGGGTGGGTGGAGCAGTGGGCGGCGGGGCAGCCGCATCAGGAGTTGTACTTGGCGGCGTTGGATGAGAGTGCGGCGCGGGCGCTCGGCGAGATGGCGGGGTGGATGCAGGATGGAGCACTTGGGGCTCGGGCGAAGACGGATGCGGAGCATATCGCGGGGGTGGTGGCGAAGTACCGGCAGGCCGATGGGACGTATGCGTTCAGCATGAATAAAGATGGGAGCTACGATAAAACGCTGAGTGTCTATCCTTCGGTGGCGCTGTGGAGTTCAGCGCGCGGTCTGCCGGAGGCCGGGCCGATGTTGTCGCAGTGGTCGGGGGCGCACTTTGCGACGGATTGGGGGGTGCGGGCGGTCGGAGATACGACGGCGGTGTACGACCCGATGGCGTATCACCAGGGGACGGTGTGGCCGCTGTTTACGGGGTGGGCGGCGATGGCGCAGTATCGCGGAGGGCGGCCGATGGCGGGGTATCGGACGTTGATGCAGAATGTGGGGTTGACGTGGGCTCAGGATCCCGGATTCGTGACGGAGGTGATCTCGGGCGCGTTCTTTGAGCCGCTGGGGCGGAGCAGCTCGCATCAGCTGTGGTCTTCGGCGATGACGCTGGCGCCGGCGGTGCGGGGGATGTTCGGGGTAGAGGTGGACGCGATGCGGCATGCGATGACGGTGGTGCCGAAGCTGCCGGTGACGTGGGATGGGGCGGAGATGCGCGGTGTGCGGGTGGGCGAGGATCTGTACACGGTGACGATGCGGCGGGAGCGGGGGCGGATGGTGGTGACTGCGCGCGGGGAGCGGGATGCTGTGCTGTGCTTGAGTCTCCCGGAGGGGAAGACGTGCGGGGAGAGGGCGGCGCGGGAGCATCGGGTGGAGCTGCCGCTGCCGAGGGTGGAGATCGGGATGGCGGCGCAGGGGCTGCCGCTGCCGGGGGCGGCGACGGAGCAGGCTCGGGTGACGGATGAAAGCTATGACGCGAATGGGGCTCGGTTGACGGTGGAGGGGATGGGTGGCAGTGTGGTGGAGCTGTCCGTGCGGCGGAATGTTGCTTCGTCGCGGGTGGTGATGGATGGTGTGGCGCAGATGGGCGATGTGCTGCGAGTGACGATGCCGGCGGGGGAGGGGTTTGTGACGAGGAAGGTTGTGGTGGGATGGTCGAAGTGATGCGGGGTCGAGCGATGGGTCAGTGCTGGCGGGTGGTTGCTCTGTCGGTTGCGATGGTGATGCCGGGGTATGCGGTGGGGCAGAGTGCGCCGGCGGTGCTCGATAGTTCGGCGCCGAGTATGACGGCGACGGTGCCGATTCTCGACTATATGCACCAGGCCTGGGATACGCTGTCGCGATCGATGGTGGACTGCAAGTCGCTGCGGGATGTAAAGGTGACGACCGCTCCGCTGCTGTATCTTCCGGCGGGGATGCCGGTGCCGCGAGCGGTCGCGGCGCTGAAGTCAGCGTGCGGCGTGGAAGTGGCGCGGCTGCCGCGGCGGATCACGCATCTGGGTGAGGTGATGCCGCAGGAGCTGAAGCGGCCGGGGCTGCTGTATCTGCCGAACAAATATGTGGTGCCGGGTGGGCGGTTCAACGAGATGTATGGGTGGGACAGCTACTTCATTATTCTCGGGCTGGTGGCGGATGGACGCGCGGATATGGCGCGGGGGATGGTCGAGAACTTTGAGTTCGAGATCGAGAACTATGGGGCGGTGCTGAATGCGAACCGGACCTATTTTCTGACGCGATCGCAGCCGCCGCTGCTGGCGGAGATGATTCGGGAGGTGCATGCGGCTGGTCGCGCCTCGGGTAAGGGCGCGGGGCCGGAGGCGTCGAAGGAGTGGCTGGGCCGGGCATATGCGGCGGCCGAGAAGGATTATGCGCTGTGGGTGACACCGGCGCACCAGGCAGGGAAGACCGGGCTGGCGCGGTACTTCGATGTGGGTGAGGGGCCGGTGCTGGAGATGGCGGATGACAGCACGTACTATCCCGACGCGATCCGGTGGATGCTGGCGCACAAGGAGGCGGGCGGCGGGTACCTAGTACCGGCGACGATGGGAGATGAGGCGAGCTGCGACCAGAAGCTGACGGCGGTGTGTGCGCACGCCGAGGTGGATGGGATGAGGCTAAGCCGGGAGTTCTACGAGGGCGATCGGGCGATGCGGGAGTCGGGCTTCGACACGAGCTTCCGGTTCGGTCCGTTCAGCGGGTCCACCCATCATTTTGCGCCGGTCTGTTTGAACAGCCTGCTCTACAAGTACGAGCTGGACTTGGCGGGGTTCGCGAAGGAGCTGGGGAGGAAGGGCGAGGCGGCGGAGTGGATTCGGAAGGCGGCAGCACGGAAGGCCGCGATCAATCAATATCTGTGGGACGCGCCGACGGGCCTATACGAGGACTACGACTTCACGACGGCGAAGCGATCGAGCTATCTGTACACGTCGGTGTTGTACCCGCTGTGGGCGGGGCTGGCTTCGCCGGTGCAGGCGCAGGGAGTGCAGAAGGCGCTGCCGCGGCTGGAGGCGGAGCATGGTCTGGCGATGAGCGATACGATCTCGGGGATGCAGTGGGACCGGCCGTTTGGGTGGGCTCCGGAGGTCTGGTTTGCGGTGGTTGGTCTGAGAGCCGATGGGTTCAAAGCGGATGGGGACCGGCTGGCCGACGAGTTCAGGGCGACGGTGGAGGCGAACTATCTGCGGGATGGCACGGTGCGGGAGAAGTACAACGTGGAGACGGGGAGTACGACGGTGCTGGTGACGGCGGGGTACAAGCTGAACTCGACCGGATTTGGATGGACGAATGGGGTTTATCTGCGGTTGTTGCCGGAGCGGTGAAGCCGTAGGCGTTCCTAAGGGTCGCTATGCAAGGACAACAAGAATTGATCACAGGAATCGAGAGGTATCGTTCCGATAAGGAAGAATTCCGGGAATGTTCTCGCCCGCAGATTATCTAGTGTCCAGACGGTGTATGTCGGGCGAGAATGCGATGTACCTCAGAGTTCGTTGAGCTTCAGGAAGCTTCTTCGAGGCCGCGCGCGTAAAGTGCTTATCCGCCTCGCCCCGGTCCTCCGTCACGCCCTGACCCCGCCAATATAGTTTGCCGATCCAAAAATCTGAACGCCGATGGCCTTTGGCGGCCGCCCTAGTAAACCAAAGCAACGCGTCGGAGTAGTCATGCCACGAATAGGCTATTTGCCCAAGGCTGAACATTGCTCGTGCGTCTCCTTGGCGAGCACTCTTCTTGTACCAGCGAAGGGCCGCTTGTTCGTCTATCTCGACCCCCACACCATTGAGATAGAACCAGCCCATCGCCAGGACGGCACCGTGCATTCCATCTTTGGCTGCCACTTGATTCAACCGAAACGCTTCAGTCTCGTCACTGTCCAGCAATAGAAGTGAGTGATTGTAGGTGCGCCGAGACGCGGGAACACCGACTGCATTTGTATTTCTGGTCCGTCCTCTACGTTGATCCGAACGCGCCACGGTCCCTCTTCAATAAGCTGCCCGTCATTTTCTGTAACGTCACTAACAATTTGAGGCCCGCAGCAGCATTTCTAGATGGCTCGGACACCGTTAGTGGGCTCCGATGTGCTGGTGCATCTCTTCGAGGGAGTAGCCCTTGGTCTCGGGGTAGACGAAGTAGACGGTGAGGAACTGCACGACCATCATGGCGGCGAAGAAGGTGAAGGGCAGGGCGCGGGAGTGGCGGGCGATGATGGGAAAGGTCCAGGCGATGGCGGCGTTCATGATCCAGTGGGCGGAGGAGCCGAGGCTCTGGCCCTTGGCGCGGACGTTGGTGGGGAAGACCTCGCTGAGGTAGACCCAGATGACCGCGCCCTGCGAGACCGCGAAGAACGCAATGAAGACCACAAGCAGGGGCAACAGGAGCTTCAGGTGGGAGTTGGTGGCGAAGACCCAGGCGACTCCGGCGAGACAAAGGCCGGTGACCACGGAGCCGATCAGGAGCAGGGTTTTGCGTCCGACTTTATCGATGATGGAGATGCCGACAAGGGTCCCGGCCAGGTTGGCGAGACCGATGCCGACGGCCTGCGCGTTCGACGAGACCGAGCTGAAGCCGGCGCTGGCGAAGATGTCGTTCAGGTAGTAGAGGACTGCGTTGATGCCGCTGAGCTGGTTGAAGAGGCCGATGGAGATGGCGAGGAAGACGGGAAGGGTGTAGCGGCGATTGAAGATGCTGTGCTGTTGTAGCCCGCCTTCGAAGCGCAGGGATTCGACGATGGCGTCGACCTCGGCCTTGGAATCGGGCGATCCCATGCGGGCAAGGATGATCTGCGCCTCGTCGATGCGGTTCTGGGAGACGAGCCAGCGGGAGCTGTGGGGGACGCTGAGCAGAAGGAGCAGGAACAGGAGGGCAGGGAAGACCGCGACGCCAAGCTGGACGCGCCACTCGATGGAGCCGAGGGCGAAGCGGGCGATGATGGCGTTGGAAAGATAGGCGAGCAGGATGCCGATGACGATGTTGATCTGGAAGAGGCCGACCAGCCGACCGCGCCACTTCGCGGGTGCGAGCTCGGCGATGTAGATGGGCCCGAGGACGGAGGACCCGCCGATGCCAAGACCGCCGAGGAAGCGGAAGGCGAGAAACATACCCCAGGAGCCGGCAAAGGCGCAGCCGAGGGCGGAGAGCACGTACAGAACGCCCATGACGCGAAGCGCGGCGCGGCTGCCGATCCGCTGACCGAGAACGCCGCTCGTAAGCGCGCCGATGACCGTTCCGATGAGGGCGATGGCGACGGTGAAGCCGAGCTGGCTATCGGACAGATGGTACTGGAGCGAGAGCGAGTGGGTGACGCCGGCGATGACCGCGGTATCGAAGCCGAAGAGGAGGCCGCCGAGGGCTCCGGTGGTTGCGCTTTTTGCGAGCAGCAGAAGGGCCTTGTTTTTTGCCGAACTCATGAGTTCCTTTGGTCAACGGAAGTTTTTTGCCGCTTGGGAATACGGAAGCGTAATACGAGTGAATAGACCGGCTGAGGCCGCTTCGAGTTCAACATCCCGGACACGTTATGAGCCGCAGTCTCCGGAGCTCTGCCGGCAGTGGGCGCCACATGACTCGCGAACGACCAGGTCAAAGTGTACGAGAACATTGCGAGCGGAGCGGGTGGGACGATCGATGCGCTCCAGCATGACGGACATGGCCGACGCTCCGATCTCGGCGCAGTCCTGCCGGATGGTCGTGAGCGGGACGGGGAGGAACTTGGCGTAGTTGACGTCGTCGATGCCGACGATGCGAATCTGCCGCGGAATGGCGATGCCCAGGAACTCGAGGGTCTTCATGAGGCGGGCGGCGGTGAGGTCATTGGCGCAGAGGATGGCGTCGGGCTGTTCGGTATCGAGTATGGAGCTGACCTGGACGGGGTCGCCGACGTCCGAGCGAAAGACCGCTCCCGAAGACCCTGGGGGTTCGCGGAGAGCTTCGAAGTAGCCGGCGATCCGCTCATCGACAGTTGATGCGGAGTCGGGCTTGGCGGCAAAGAGAATGCGCCTGGCGCCCTGTGCCTGCAGGTGCCGGGTGAGGACGTATCCGGCCCGGTGATTGTCGATGCCGACAAGATCGTACGGCGAGCGAGAAGGATACTTCTCGAAGCAGCGGTCCAGCAGCACGACGGGCATGTTGGCCTGTTTGAGCGCGCAGATGATGCGCCGGTTGGCGAGGTCCCGGTTGGGGGTGTACTCGAGCGGAGCGAAGAAGACGCCCGCGACCTTTTGCGCGATGTATTGCTGGCAGAGCTCTTCCGCCGCGCTCTCCTGGTATTTCTCCTCAGTCGCGGAGTAGCCCCAGATCAGCGAGTTCGATTTGCCGAGGGGCGATTGCATCATGCCCTGGCAGATCGGCTCGAAGATCTCGGTGCGGCCGAGCTCGGGGATGAGCAGACCGAACTGCATAGCGGTGGACGCGGGGGGCGCCTCGATATAGGTGCCGGAACCGGGCCGGCGGCGGACGAGGCCCTGGTGCTGCAAGCTCTGAATGGCCTTGGCGACGGTGATCCGCGAGGCATCGAAACGCTCGCAGAGCACGGCCTCGCTGGCCAGGCGATCTCCGGATTTGTAGACGCCGTCACGTATCTCCTTGAGGAGCTCCTCGTAGATGGCCCGATGACGCGTAAGCTCGCCCTGGGCCGCCGGTGGGGGAGAGCTCCGATCCATGCGCGGGGATTTCAAGGCTCCTGCTTTCCTCTTTTTTCATCAGCGTGTGGAGCTGAAACGCAACTGCCTGTGTCGCTGTGACGCATTGCAGGGCGTTTGCGCTTACGGTTACTGCACGGAGGCTACCCAAGAGGCGTAGGCAGGTAAGGTGAGCGACTTTGCCGATGTAGCGGAGTCGAGGGAGGTGTCGCTCGCGATCAGGGTTTTGACATGCTCCCCGGAGGCGCCGGCCTGCTTGAGATCGAGCGAGATGGTCTGCGGCTCCGCGGTCATGTTGAGCGAGACGACGACCGAGGGTTGGCCGGCCGGGGCGGAACGGAGGTAAGAGAGAACGTTTGGATTGTTGATGTCGAGCATGACCACGCCGCCGTTGTGGAGCGCGGGATTGTTGCGACGCATCGCGATCAACTGCTTATGCCAGTTCAGAAGGGAGTTCGGATCGGCGAGCTCCGCCTGGACGTTGATGGCGGTGTAGTTGGAAGGAACCGGCAGCCAGGTCTTGGGGTTGGTGCTGAAACCGGCCTGGGGATTGGAGGCGTCCCACTGCATGGGTGTGCGTTCGCCGTCGCGACCCTTTTCCTTGGGCCAGCCGGTGATGCCGATGGGATCTTTTACGTCTTCGACCCGTGTGGGCGTCGACGTGGGCATGCCAAGCTCTTCGCCGTAGTACATGAGGGCGGTCGCCTTGCTGGTGAGGAGCATCGCGGCGATCAGCTTAGCGATCTGCTGGTTGTGCTGTCCGTCGGCGTAACGATCCCAGCTGCGATTGTTGTCGTGGTTATCGAAGACGAGCAGGGGCTGCGATCCGTGCACCTGCGTCTCGACTTCCGAGATGCGGTCGCGGAAGTTTTGCGCGCTGAGCTTGTTGGCGAAGCCGACGATCATATCCATCGGGAGTTGGAGCTCGTTCCGGGCCTCGCCGCCGTACCATTTATCCAGCTCGGCGGTGTTGGGGAGATAGGTCTCGCCGATAAGGACGCGGTCGCCGGGGTATTTGGACACCATGGAGCGCATGCGGCGGATGACGTCGTGGACCTCGGGGAGGTTGTCGGTGTAGATCTCTTTGAGGTTGGGATCCCCTTGTTTATTGGTGCCGCCGGTTTCGGGCTCGTCGCGCATCTGGGGGTCTTCAAAGAGGGTGGGGATCGCGTCGAGGCGGTATCCGGCGACGCCGCGGTTGAGCCAGAACTGCATGGAGCCGAACATGGCTTTTTCGACAGCTGGGTTGCGCCAGTTGAGATCGGGCTGCTGCTTGTAGAACTTATGGTAATAGAACTGCTTGGTTGCCGGGGTGTACTCCCAGGCCGAGCCGCCGAAGAGCGAGACCCAGTTGTTGGGTGGAACTTTGCCATCGTGCTCGAACTTCTTCTCGTAGGGTGTGACGCCGGCCGCGGTGGCGGGCTTGCCGTCGTTCCAGACGTACCAGTCGTGCTTGGGGTTTTTGGGGGAACTGGCCGACTCGAGAAACCATTTGTGCTTGTCGGAGGTGTGGTTGAGCACCATGTCGAGCACGATGCGGATGTTGCGCTTCTTGGCTTCGGAGGTGAGGCGGTCGAAGTCGGCGAGGGTGCCGTATTGCGGGTCGACGTTCTCGTAGTCGGAGATGTCGTAGCCAAAGTCGACCTGGGGCGAGGGGAACATGGGCGAGATCCAGATGGCGTCGATTCCGAGCGCCTGGAGGTAATCGAGACGCTGCGTAATGCCGTTCAGATCGCCGATGCCGTCGCCGTTCGAATCCTGGAAGCTGCGGGGATAGATCTCGTAGATAACCGCGTGCTTCCACCAGGTCTGGTCGTCCGAGGGAGCAGCGGCGGGGCTCGCATTGGAGGCAGCCTCGGCTGTGGTTTGGGCGGGATTCTGGGCCGGCGCCTGGGCAAAGGCGCTTGCGGGAACGAGACACGTTGACAGCAGGAGGGGGAGAAGTCTATTCGGCATGCACATCCTTTGGTCGGTTTGAGGCTTCGGCGTGAACTATATCATTGCTATGACTTTACTGAACACGGGCAAATGATATGACTGCTTGTGACGGCTTGACTCCCCGGAGTTGCGGGGGCATTGCTGGCGTCAAGGCTGGTTGATCTTTGTCTTCAACTTCCCACTGCCCTCGGTAAGATCGACGACCCGATCGATCGGGGTTGGCGGGAAGACCTCGGTCTCACCGTTGGGCCAGCGAACTTCGATCGAGGTAATGGAGCTCTCCTTTCCAAGACCGAAGTGGAGACGGAGGTCGCTCGAACTGTTATAGCTGGAGCCGCTGCGGATCTCGTCGACCCACGATCGGCTCTTGCCGTGGACGACGACATGAGCGCCGATCGCATCACGATTTGAGGTCCTGCCGGTGAGGTGAAGGCCAAGCCAGTGGTTGGCGTTGCGGGCGAGATTGACGAGCAGCATGGGGCGGTCGCTGAGGTTGTTGATGACGGCCTCAATGCGGCCGTCGTTGAAGAGATCGGCGGTGGCGAGGCCGCGGCCGGACAGAGGCTCGGTAAGGCCGGGGCCGGAGGTTTTGGAGAGGTCCTTGAACCTTCCATTTCCCAGGTTGCCGTAGAGGAAGCGGGGTTCGCGGTAGGTGGCGCCCAGCCGCGCCGAGTCGACCTCCGGATAGACATGGCCGTTGGCGACCAGGAGATCGGGGTAGCCGTCATTGTCGACGTCGACGAACATGGCGCCCCAGCCGAGCGCGTCGGCGTTGATGCCCAGGCCGGCGGCAAGGGTCTGGTCGGTAAAGGTGCCGTCGCCGTTGGCTCGGTAGAGGGTGGAAGTGTCATCGGAGAAGTTGGTCTTGAAGATGTCGAGGTGGCCGTCGCCATCGAAGTCCGCGACGGTGGAGCCCATGCCGGCCTGCTCGCGGCCGTCCTCGTTGAAGGCGACGCCGGTGTCGGCGGCGACGTCGGTGAAGGTGCCGTCGTGGTTGTTGCGATAGAGGATGGACGGAGTGGAGTCGCAGGCGACGTAGAGGTCGGGCCAGCCGTCCTCGTTGTAGTCGAGGGTGGAGACGGAGAAGCAGTAGTGGCCGAAGGTCTTGGCGATGCCGGAGGCTTTGCTTACGTCGGCAAACTTGACCTGTCCGTTCTGGGGGCCGAGGTTGTGAAAGAGGGTGTTGGGGGCGCTTTCGAGGCCGCGCGGGCCGCACATGACGGGGGTGCCCTTCCAGACACAGCCGGCTTCGTCGCCGGGCTTCGGCGTCTTCGCCAGGTTGAAGTGGACGTAGTTGGCAACCATCAGATCGAGCCGACCGTCGCGGTCGTAGTCGACAAAGGCGCAGCCGGTGCCCCACTCCTGGCCGGTGCCGGCCACGCCCGCGGCCTCCGCCACTTCGCGAAAGGTCCCGTTGCCCTGGTTGTGGAAGAGGCGATTCTTTCCGAAGCCGGTGATGTAGAGGTCGTCGAAGCCATCGTTGTCGTAGTCGCCGACGCAGGCGCCCTGACCCCATCCGGTCGAGACGAGCCCTGCCTTGGCGGTGACGTCGGTAAAGGTGCCGTCGTGGTTGTTATGGAAGAGATGGCTGGTGGGCTGGCTGGACGGTTTTGCAGCGGGGGCGACCGGGTTGAGATTGGTTCCGTTGACGAGGAAGATGTCGGGCCAGCCGTCGCGGTCGTAGTCGAGGATGGCGACGCCGGAGCCGGTCGATTCGATGATGTAGCGCTTGGATTCGACGCCGCCGTTGACATTGCGAACGGAGATTCCGGTCTGGGCGGCTACGTCGACGAACCATGCTGGGGGTGGGTGATCGGTTGACGGCGGGTAGGGTTGCTGGGCGTGGGCGGTGGTGACGACAAGGAGGATGAGAAGGAGTGATAGGCGTGGCGGGCACCACTTTGGCTGCGGTGGCGCGCAGGACCCCACCGTTTGGGATGAGGCTGCAAAGGATGGGGCACCCGGAGTGTTGCCGCAGCGACGGGTCATGCGGCGGGCTTTGCGGGTTTAGTGGTGCCGGACGCGGGCATGGGCATGGTCTTGAGGATCTTGCCGCCCTCCTGGATGACGTAGAGGGTATTGGCGGCGAGGTCTTTGAGGGTGTCTTTCGCTCCCGACGGCCAGGCGATCTCGACCGTGTCGGCGCGCTTTGCCCGGTCTAGGCCGAAGTGGATGCGGAGGTCGTTTTGCGAGTAGTAGCTGCCGCCGCTGCGGACCTCTTCGATCTGCCGCAAGGGCTGCTTTGCCGCTGGATCGGTGAGAGCTGTCACCGTGATGCGGGCGCCGATGCCGGTGCGATTGCTCTTGGTGCCGACGACTCGAATCTTGATCCAGTTGCGGGCGATGGTGGTGTCGCAACGGAGCAGCTGCGGGGCGGCGTTGACGCAGTTGACGACGATGTCCATGTCGCCATCGTTGTCGAAGTCACCGAAGGCGCAGCCGCGTGCGGGAGCGGGATCGGTGATGCCGGCCCCGGCTGCGTTGGTGACCTCCTCGAACTGACCGTTGCGCAGGTTGCGATAGAGGTATTTGTGCTCCGCATAGGGCGCGTCGATCTTGGATCCGTCGACCTCAGGGTATACGTGGCCGTTAGAGACGACGATGTCGAGCCAGCCGTCGTTGTCGACGTCGACGAAGCCGACGCCCCAGCCGAGCAGGCGGGTGTTGACCCCGATGCCGGACAGATAGGTCCGGTCTTCAAAGGTTCCGTCACCAAGGTTCTGATAGAGCGAATCGGTATCGCCGGCGAAGTTGGTCTTGACGATATCGAGGTTGCCGTCGCGGTTGTAGTCGCCGACTGAGACACCCATGCCGGCCTGCGGCTTGCCGTCGGGCGAGTAGGCGATGCCGGCCTCGATCGCCTCATCGCGAAAGGTTCCGTTCTTCTGATTGCGGTAGAAGGTCGCGGCGGTGGAGTCGTTGGCGACGTAGATGTCGGGCCAGCCGTCGTTGTCGATGTCGGCGACCGCGACGGAGAGGCCGTAGGTGCCCACCGTGTCGAGGATGCCGGAGCTCTGCGACACGTCGGTAAAGGTGCCGTCGCCGTTGTTGCGGTAGAGGATATTCTTGCCCCCCTGGAGTCCGGGCGGGCCGCAAGCCACCTGGATGCCTTTGTATTGACAGCCGGCGACCTCGGGAATGGGCGCGGTCTTAATGTCAAAGTCGATGTAGTTGGCGACGAAGAGATCCAGGTGGCCGTCGCGGTCGAAGTCGAGGAAGGCGCAGCCGGAGTTCCAGCGCGTCGTCTTTTGCCCAAGGCCCGCTTTGGCGGTGACGTCGGTGAAGGTGCCGTCGCCGTGGTTGCGATAGAGGATGTTCTGACCGTAGTAGGTGACGAAGAGGTCGTCGAGGCCGTCGTTGTTGTAATCGCCGACGCAGCAGGCCTGACCCCAGCCGGAGCGCGCCATCCCGGACTTGGCGGTGATGTCGGTGAAGCTGCCGTCGCGGTTGTTCTTGAACAGGCGTGAGATGGGCTCCTGGCCTTTGGGGAAGCCATCGAGGCGCGTTCCATTGACGAGGAAGATGTCGATCCAGTCGTCGTGATCGAAGTCGTAGAAGGCGACGCCGCAGCCGGTAGTTTCGAGCAGGTAGCGGTTCTTGCGCTCGCCGCCATAGATCGTCCTGGCCGTGAGCCCGGATCGCTTGGCGACGTCGATGAAGCTGAAACCGAGGGGAGTTCCGGCGACCGGAGAGGGAATCGACCGGGGGGCGGCGTGCGGCTGCGCGTCATACGCCGGGCGGGAGTTGGCCGGTTGCTGGGCGAGGGCTACGGGGGCGGGCAGCGCCAGGGAGAGGACATCTTCGAGCGAGAGGACAAGCGCGGTTTGGGAGAGCGATCTGAGGAAACCACGGCGAGATCCGATCAACGAAAGTGCTCCTGAGCCGCCGCCGGGGCGAATCGCAAGTATCAAGTATAAAGAAGCGGTTGGCGAGCTCACAAGCCGGGACGGGACGGCTGCGCCTGTGCTGTGTCGACGCCTTCGCGTGACCCACGTCGCAGAACGACGAAGCTGCGGCCGAGGTACAGGCGAAGCTCCTGCGCGGCCGAGCCGGCGAGGAGTTGCAGAGGTCTCGGCCGGTTCATGGCGTCGTCGTGCTGGGTGTGCGAGAGAAGCACGTCGTGACCGCCGATATCCATGATGACGAAGCTGCCGTCCTCGAGAAAGCCCGCGCCATAAGCGCCCGGAGCGAGCGTCTTCTCGCCCACGGAGAGCGCTGCCTCGGTCACGAGATAGAACTGGTAGCGCTCGCGAACGCCGGTGGAGTAGCCGGAGGTATCGACCAGCGAAGCAAACAGAATGGCCCCATCGGGGAAGCGCGCGGCGGCGGCATTGCGAAGCTGGAGCGGAGCGGTCTGCCCGCGGAAGAAGACGGCGGAGGGCAGCAGCTTATTGACCTGCTCGGGAGAGAGGAGGGTGGCCCTCCCGGCGGCGCCGCTGGAACCGGCCGGGGCTGGCCGCGGTGTGGCCTGTGCGGCGGGCGGGGCGGAGAGGGCGAGAGCGAGTGAGACGAGAAGAATCGACATCCGGAGGTTCCTTTGTGAGAGCCTGTTTGTCTCTCGCTGAGGGTATCGCGGGTTTAACCCGAGGGAGGCGGGAGGATTGTTGGTTAGCGTGTCGGGGGCGACCCGGACGTGTTCCCAGAGATGAATTTCGTCAGCTCCTGGGCCTTTTGGCGCTCAAGCGCGGCATCGGCGGGCTTGTGTTGCTGTGTGAGCGCATCGGCCAGCAGCAGGTGAGGCTCGACCAGGTGTGGATCTGCCGCGATGGCCGTCTGCAGCTGCAAGGTCGCGCCGGGCAAGTCGCCTTTCTTCAGCAGGGCGCGTCCGCTCTCGAGAGCGAAGCCTGCCCGCTGCCGCGCATAGGCGACCCGGCTTAGATCCGCGGCTGTCTTTCGCTCAAGGGCTGCGCGGGCGCTATCCCCCTCCTGGGCGAGAATCGCCGCGAGCGAAATGTGTGGTCCTGGCTGGTCCGGGAGCAGCTGAGATGCGCGCTCCAGGGCGGACTTCGCCTTTTCGACCTGGTCCGTCTGCTTGTAGACGCTCCCCAGTTGGGCCCAAGCCTCGCCATTACGCTCGCGGAGTGCGACGGCCTTTTCGAACTCGGTCCGCGCCTCCGGGAAGCGGCCCATCTGCATGTAGAGCACGCCCAGGGTAAAGGGCGGGTCAGGCAGGGTGGGATCGATCCTCTCCGCTTCCAGGAACTCCGGGATAGCCTCGTTGGTCTTATCCTTCAGCTTCAGGGCGAGAGCAAGATCGTAGTGAAGGTGCGGGTTACCTGCGTCGAGTGCAAGCCCTTTGCGGAACTCGTCCATGGCCTGATCCAGCTTGTTCAGCTGCAGGTAGGCAACTCCCAGGTCTTCCCGAAGCGTGGAGGTGTCGCCGCCGGCCTGGACGGCTCGCTGGTAGACGGGAATCGAGCGCTCGGCCGCACCGGTCTGCACCAGCGCGAGGCCGGTGTTGGTGAGGGCGGACCAGTCGGCCGGTCGTGCCGTGATCACCTGCTCGAATAGAGGGAGAGCTTCCTTGGGCTGTCCATCGCTCTGCAAAGCCAGAGCCAGCGCGTACTTCACCTCCACGGAGTCGGGGTGCAGCCGGGCCGCACCGCGTAGAACCGCGATCGCCTCCGCCTCCTGGCCGTCGCGATCGAGAGCTTTGCCGAGTTGGAGAGCGGTGGTGAGATTGCCGGGGTCGAGGCTTGCCGCCGAGGTGAGCTCTTTGATGGCCTCCTTGCCGCGGCCTTCGATCAGGCGCAGGGAGCCGAGGTGGAAGTGGGCGGTCGCCAGGGCGGGATCGAGTCTGAGCGCATTTTCGAACGCCACCGCGGCCTCGGTGGTCTGTTGCGTCTGCGCGAAAAGCGCTCCCAGGCAGTCATGGAGGAGAGCGCTCTGTGGATTGGAGCGCAAGGCTGATTCGAGAGCTGTCTGCGCCCCGGCGAGGTCACCGGTGGCGGCGAGCGCACCCGCGAAGCTCGTGGAATCCTCGGGGCTCAAAAGGGGAGGAACTCCGGGGGGCGGCTCGGGGAGCGGCTGGGGAAGCAGACGGAAGGCAGCGACGGAGGCAGCGTAATCCTTCATACGGAAGTCAGCCTGCGCCAGATTGACAATGGCTCGGAGGTCGTTTGGATCGAGCTTTAGCGCGCGCTCCAGCTCCCCGGCGGCTCTCCGGAGCTCGCCTTCGGCGAGCAGAACGGCGCCATAGGCACTGTGTCCCGCACCCACCTCTGGAGCGAGACGGACGACCTTGGCGAACTCCGCGTGAGCCGACGCGAGATCGCCTTTGGTATAGGCCGCGGAGCCCGCCTTGAACGCCGTATTGGCCGCATCGATCTTCTGACGGGCGGGTGTGATCGGAGCATCGGTCTTTGTGGCCGGGGTTCTGGCCTGCCCTCCAAGAGCGGGCGCGCGAACGGACCAGAGCAGGAACAGCGCCGCGAAGAGGCGAATACGTTGCATCTCAGGGTCCAATTGTAGTGGCCGGGCCCTGCCACTTTCGTTCTGATCTGCTGAACGGTGCGCGGTGTCTCATTAGACAAGCAGAGACAGATCCTTGCAAAGAGGTCAATACAGGCTCTCTCTTTCACCCTGATTGGGCCATCAGACCCCGGACGGCGAGCTTCGACGCGGGTCATAAGTAGTCTGTTGCGAATGATCTTTCCTCCAATCGGAACAATTGATATGACAACTTGGGCTGCCCACCTCTGAATCGCACGAATACCGGTGTTGACATCCCTCCATGTATTCCAGTAGCGTTCACCTCGACCCAAAGAATGCATCTCGTCTCCACCTATGTGTGGAGGGCCTCGAATCATAGGCCGGGACGCAATGATCGACTCAGTCGGGATCGTTTCATCGGAACACTTTCAGGAGGCTTCATGTTTCAGCTTTTTCGCACCGCCACGCTCACACTGCTTGCCGCGCTTCTGTTCACCTCTGGCACAAGCGGATTCGGCCAGGCCGTCTACGGTTCGATCGTCGGCACGGTGACCGATCCCACAGGCGCCCTGATCCCCAACGCGACCGTTACCGTCACGGACGCCGCGAAGGGTACGTCGACCACTATTCAGGCCAATGGAAGTGGTGAATTCACCGCGGATCATCTGATTCCTGATCCGTACGACGTTACGGTGACGGCGGCTGGCTTCAAGACCTTCAGCACGAAGGGTCTGATCGTCTCGGCGGACACCACCCGAAAGGTCGAGGCGGCGCTTGCGACCGGTTCGGCGGGCGAGACTGTCTCGGTCGATGCCGATTCCGTTCCCCAACTCAAGACCGACCGCGCGGACGTTTCGACCGTCTTTGGCGCGAAGGAGATTCAGGATCTGCCGGTTGCGGGCCGCAACTTCACCAGCCTCCAGCTCCTGCTGCCGGGCGCCCAGCAGCTCGGATGGTCGCATGCGGCCAGCGAGAATCCGCAGGGCTCTCAGCAGATTCAGGTCGACGGCCAGGCCTTTGGCGGCGTCGCCTTTGAACTCGATGGAACCGACAATCAGGATCCGATCCTCGGCATTATCGTCATCAACCCGAACATTGACTCGCTCTCCGAGTCCAAGATCACCACGCAGAACTTCGACGCCGAATTCGGCAAGGCGGTCGCATCGGTCGTGACCGCGCAGACCAAGTCCGGTTCCAACAGCTTCCACGGATCGGCATTTGATTATCGCCAGTCGGCTGCCAATCTTGCCCGCGATCCCTTTACGCAATCGAAGGCCCAGGGCGTACCGCAGGCGCTGAAGAATCAGTTTGGCGGATCTATTGGGGGACCGATCTTCAAGGACAAGCTGTTCTTCTTTGGGGACTACCAGGGTGTTCGTCAGAAGGTCGGTATCTCGAACTCGCAGACGCTGCCGACACCTTTCCTTGTCAACACCTGCCTCGGAACGACTGGCTGCGACTTCAGTGAGTACGCTGCGGGTATCAACGCGGCAAAAAACAAAGCGAACGGTACCAACCTCGCACTGACTACGCCGATCATCTATCAGCAGATCAATGGCCAGTCGGTTCCCTACGCTGGCAATATCATCCCCGCCTCGCAGCTCTCCAAACAATCGCTCGCTCTCTTTGCGCTGCTTAAGCCTTATACCCAAAACACTGCGAACCTGAGAAACGGCGGTGCTTTCCAGGCACCTGGTGAGGCCTACAGCCTCAATAACAACTATGCCGCGGGTGGCACGGGCGGTTTTAACAGTAATCAGTGGGACGTCCGGGTCGATGACCAGTTCTCCGAACGCATGCACATCTTCGGACGCTTCAGCCGCTTTACCGACACACTCACGGGAAAGACGATGTTCGGCGAGGCAGGTGGCGCCGGCTTCGGCCTTGGATCCTACGGCGGCAACTCCACGGGCCACAACGACAGCCTAGCTCTGGGAACGGACATCGCTGTCAATCCCAAGCTGGTCACCGATGTCCGGCTTGGATATTACCGCTACAATATTGCCAATCAGAAGTACGACGCCGGGGTGGACTTCGCCACACAGCTTGGCATCCCTGGAGAAAATCTGGGTACTCCAATCACCAGTGGAGCACCGCTGTTCAACATCACCGAAGTTGGATCGTACGGCAACCCCAACAACAGCCAGGGAACCGGTCCGCAGTATGGCGGCGGTCTGAACGTTACTCGTTGCAATTGCCCTCTCACAGAGAGGGAGGATCAATTCCAAGTGGTCAACAACTGGACCAGGACGCTTGGCAATCACAATGTCAAGTTCGGCGCGGATCTTCGGTACGCTCGAAACCTCAGAGTACCGAGCGACAACGACCGCACGGGCAACAACAACTTCGGCACTGGACCGACATCGGCTGGTGATGGCGCTTCCGGTCTTGGTTTCGCGACCTTTGTTCTAGGCAACGTGACCTCCTACAACCGGTACGTCAGCACCTCTACGAACGCGAAGGAGTTCCAGAAACGCGACTTCTTCTATGCCCAGGACACCTGGCGTGCGACTCCCAAGCTTACGGTCAACTACGGCCTGCGATACGAGCTGTACTTCCCCGAGGTCATCAACACCAAGGCCCAGGGCGCGGTTCTGAATCTGGACACCGGTTATCTCCAGGTAGCTGGGGTTGGCGGGGTCAAGAGCAACATGAACTTCAGCCCGTCGAAGAATGCCTACAATCCACGCCTGGGTGTCGCCTATCAAGCAACCGAAAAGACGGTCATCCGCGCCGGCTACGGACGCAGCTTCGATATTGGAGTCTTCGGTTCGATCTTCGGCCATGTGGCGACCCAGAACCTGCCGGTCCTTGCCAACCAGTCGCTTGGGAACTTTGGCGGTAACAGCACCGCGACGGCCTTCAACCTCGCGAACGGTCCGCAGGCTCCTTCTCCGGCCAACCTGCCCGGCTTCAACGCGGCTCCAGCGAATGGTCTTCTGCCAAACCCCGGGTATGCGGTGAACTCGAAGTCTCGTCCGACCACACTTCGCCTGCCGACCCTGGATGCCTGGAACCTCAGCGTGCAGCAGTCGCTTACTCCCACGCTCTCCATGACGCTGGCGTACGTTGGAAATAAGGGAACGCACACGCTGAGTGCCGGAGACGGCAACAACACCAACCCCAACGAGGCTGCCATCACTCTGCCGGCGCAGTACAGCATTACCGGCTCGGCACTTACGTTTAATCCGGCAGGCGGCGATTGCTACCCGGCGGGTCCAAACTGCACTGCCAATGGAGCTGCGGGCAAACACCTGGTCACTGGAGGAACTACATCCAACACGCTCTTCCTCCAGCGTTACTATGCCGGCAAGCTCCCAGCCTGTTCCGATCCGCTTTATCCTGTCCAGGCAGGTCTTCCGGCCGGGGCATGTGGCTGGAGTCAGGGTGTCACCTACTATGGCGATAACCAGGACACTCACTACAACGCTCTCCAGGCAACCGTCACCAAGACCTTCACACGTGGGATCTCGTTTAACGTGAACTACGCATGGCAGCGGGCCTTCGACTTCAACAGCGGCTTCTCCACCTGGAACAAGAGCGTAACCAAGGGTCGCAGTGACTCGATTCGCGAGCAGCAGGTCGTCGGCTATGGTCTGTTTCAGCTACCCTTCGGCCGCGACCGTCAGTTCTTCAATCACACCAATGGCTTCGTTAACGCGATCATCGGAGGCTTGCAGTTGAGTCCCGTCGTGACCTACTCGAGCGGTCTGCCGTTTACTCTGGCTCCCCCGAGCTGCCCTGGAACCGCCGGAACGAGCGCACCTTGCTACGTCAATGGCGATCCGAAGCGGTTTCACTCTCACATCACAGGCCGACCGGGCGCTGGCCTGTCCTACTACGACGTGACGCCGGTCGACAATGGAGGCGCCTTCACAACCCCCGGTCTCGATCAGATCGGAAACTCGGGCCGGAACAGCGTCTTCGGACCGCATTTCTTCAACGCGGATATGGCGTTGCAGAAGGACTTCTCGCTGCGGGAGAAGCTTACCTTCCAGCTTCGCGTGGATGCCTATAATGCCTTCAATCACATCAACTTCGGCAACCCTGGAAGCAACATCGCCTCCGGCGGTTCGATTGGTGGCGGTCCAGGCCTAGGCGGCTATACCAACCCACGTCAACTGCAGTTCTCGGGCCGCTTCCAGTTCTAGGGCCGGGTGCTCCGAACGCGAAACAAGGGGAGCTTCGGCTCCCCTTGTTTCTTCTGCAATACCCTGAAGCAAGATGCTGAGCTTATCTCAAATCTTCAAATGCACTGGTCGATATAGCCTCATGCCAATTCTGCTTGCAACGTGTGTTGTGACAGCGGCTGTGCAGGTCAAGCCCCAGACAGCTCCGCCTGCTGTTGCTAGTCCCGGCGGAGCAGGCGAGACTTCGAAGGCGTCTGCGCCGGAGGATGCCGAGAGCTCCCGTATCCGGCAGCTAATTGATAGCGGTCGTGCCGCCGAGGCGTTGCAGCAACTGGCGGCGGGGGCGCATCCGTTGGCGAAGTCTGTCGATCGCCTGCGGGGACTGGCGTTTTATTCCCAGTCGAAGCTGGCGGAGGCGGACGCTGCGTTTGCAGCGGCGATCGTGCAGGATCCCAAGGACCAGGAGGCGGCGCAGATGCGTGGATTGACGCTGTTCCGGATGGGCAGGCCGGCAGCCGCAATTCCGCTCCTCGAAGGGGCGCAGACGTGGAACTCGGAGAGCAAGGTCGATCCGAGCTACGTGCTGGCGCTGTGTTATCTGGACACCCGCCGCTACGACGATGCCCGACGCGCATTTGCAGCGCAGTATGAATTCCCCCCAGAGTCCGCGTCGGCGTACCTGCTTTCAGCCCGGATGCTGCTGCGACGGGAGTTTCTGCCCATCGCAAAGGAGTCCGCCAGCAAGGCCCTGCAACTGGACCCACAGCTGCCATTGGCGCACGCGCTGCTGGGAGAGATTGCCCTGGCGGGCAATCACGTCGACGAGGCGATCGAGGAACTAGAGAAGGAGCGCGTTCGCGATCCGCTAGATGGCTCGGTGTATGACCGGCTGGGGGACGCGTTCTATCGCGCAGGAGACTACCCCCATGCACAGCAGGCGTTACAGCGAGCCTTGCTGCTCGAACCGGGTTCCACCGGTCCTTATATCCTGCTCGGCAAAGTTCTGCTGAAGCGCCAGGACCCGCTGGGCGCGGCGACCTATCTGGAGCGAGCCAGGGCGATGGACCCGGCGAACTACCGCACCCACAGCCTGCTGGGACAGGCTTACCGCGCGCTGGGGCGGCCGGAGGATGCGAGCCGCGAGGTGCAGACGGCGCAGACTCTGCAAGCCGCAAGCGAGCCGAAGCTTGAAAATGTCCACTAGAAACGGTCTCCCTCGGAGGAAACTGGGGGAAGTCCGGCGACGGTCTGGTCCGCGCTGGATCGCGGCGCTGATCTGCGCCCTCTGCTACAGCTCGGTTCCGCAGCAAACCCACGCTCCCAATCAGATGAATCCCCAGATGGATCACACGCAGATGCCGCAGGCTGCCGGCGGCGGCGGGGTAGGAGCTGTGTCGTCTCCGGGCCGTGCAGCAGCAGACCGGCCAGTCTATCAGGCGGCCAGTACGGCGAGAATGGCTTCACTCCTCCGGGACACCTTCGAGCGTACTGACTGGAAGCTGGATCCGAACAAGCCCGGCCAGCGGGCACTTTACTACCGAGCCATGATCGAGAACCGCAAGCTCGGGCCGAACGATGATGCCCTGGTTCGTCTGCAGCTGGCAAAAGAGCTGCTCTCCGCCGGTCAGAGCGAGGCTGCGATCGACACGCTTGAGGACCTCAGACGGCGATGGCGCGAAGCCGGGCGAGCTCTGCCGCGAGACGCGGAGCAGCAGGTCGGCGAGTGGCTGGCTATCTCCTACCTTCGCCTCGGCGAACAGGAGAACTGTGCCCATATGCACGGTCAGACGGCCTGCATCTTCCCGCTTCGCGCCTCGGCCGTGCACCAGCTTCCGCGTGGGGCTGAAGGCGCCGTGCGGGAGCTGACGAGCCTGCTCGACCGCGACCACGGAAACGCGGAAGCAATGTGGCTACTCAACGTGGCTTACATGCAGCTGGGCCGGTATCCCAGAGAGGTTCCGGCGTCATGGCTCATCCCGGGCAGGCTCTTCGGCTCCGACCAGGCCTTTGCCGAGTTTCCCGACATCGCTCCCGCGGCAGGCCTGGACATCACAGGCCATGCCGGCGGCGCGATCATGGAAGACTTCGATGGGGACGGTCTGCTCGACATCATGGTCACCTCATCTGGTCGGCTCGACCAGATGCACCTGTTCCACAACAATGGCGATCGGACGTTCTCCGACGTGACGGCGCAGGCTGGTCTCCTGGGCGAGGTGGGCGGCCTCAATCTGGTGGTGACGGACTATAACAACGACGGCCATCCGGATGTCCTCGTGCTGCGAGGCGGATGGTGGGGCAAGCAGGGCTGCTACCCCATGTCGCTGCTGCGAAACAATGGCAACGGCACCTTCGACGACGTGACCGAAGCGGCAGGCCTGATGTCGCTGCATCCGACGCAGACCGCCGCCTGGGCGGACATCGATAACGATGGCTGGCTCGACGTCTTCGTTGGACATGAATCCCGCCCGGACGACCCACATCCTTCCCAGCTCTTCCACAACAACCACGATGGGACGTTCACCGAAATCGGAGCGGCCAGCGGCCTGGCCGACCTCGGCTTCGTCAAAGGAGCCGCCTGGGGGGATTTCAATAACGATGGCCGGCCGGATCTCTACATCTCTGTCATGTACGGAAGGAACCACCTGTTCCGCAACGATGGCGCGCTGCCCGGCCGACCCGCGGGCAGCGGCTGGAGGTTCACCGAGGTCACGCAGGCGGCCGGGGTCGCGCAGCAGGGGAACAGCTTCGCAACCTGGTTTTTCGATTACGATAACGATGGCTGGCCGGACATCTTCGTCGCCGGCTACTCCACCAATTCCATGCAGGATGTCGGCGCCTTCGAGATGGGCAGACCTAACGCGGCGGAGACTCCTCGCCTGTATCGCAACAACCACGACGGAACGTTTCGTGAGGTTGCCAGGCAGACTGGACTCGATCGCGCGATTTTGGTGATGGGGGCGAACTTCGGCGACCTCGACAATGACGGCTGGCTCGACGTGTACCTGGGCACGGGAGAATCGTCGTACCAGGCACTGCTGCCCAATCGCATGTTCCGGAACGACGCCGGAAAGCGTTTCCTGGACGTCACCACGGCGGGGGGCTTCGGCCACCTGCAAAAGGGTCACGGGGTAGCCTTTGGCGATATCGAGAACAGCGGAAGCGAGGACATCTTCGAGGAGATGGGCGGAGCGCTGCCGGGCGATACCTACCAGAGTGCGCTCTACCACAATCCTGGGAACGTGAACCATTGGATCAGCCTGGAGCTGGCGGGCGTGACGACGAATCGCGCCGCTTTCGGTGCGCGGATCGATGTCACGGTCGACTCGCCGCATGGCCAACGCCACCTCTTTCGAACGGTCGGCTATGGATCGAGCTTCGGCGGCAACCCGCTTCGTCAGCACATCGGCGTCGGGCCCGCGGCTTCGGTCGCTGCGGTCGAGGTAAGCTGGCCGGTCTCGCATACCGTCCAGAGATTTGCGAGTCTGGCGGTCGATCAGGGCTATCGCATCCGTGAAGGCGATGCCCAGATCCAAGGGCTGCGGCAACCCAGCCGCAAGTAAGCGCGATTGCTTCGGTACACTTGGGCGAGTGCCTGATCGCCTTGAGATTGCCCTCTGAATGTTGCTGCCCGCTCTAGCCCGTTCGTTTGCGCTTGCAACGCTTGTGGCAGTGACGACTCTGCTGCCCGCGCTCGGGACGCGTAAGCCGCTCGCACAGTTCGGCCGGCAGACCTGGGGGAGCGACTCCGGACTCCCCCAGAATACGGTTCACTCGGTCCTGCAGACGCAAGACGGCTTCCTTTGGGTCGCGACCGAGGCTGGGCTGGTTCGCTTCGACGGTCTTGACTTCCGCGTGTACGACACCGAGAACACGCCGCAGCTCCGCAGCGACATCATCAACGATCTGAAAGAGGACAGCTCGGGGGCGCTCTGGATCAGCACATCCGCGGGTCTGGTCAGGGAGAGGGCGGGGCAGTTCACGCTGTTTACCACGGCCGAAGGCCTGCCGTCCGATGCAGCTCTGGCCACCTTTCCGCTCCGCCGTGGAGGTCTGCTGGCACTCACCTCAACTGGCGTTGCCTTCCTCCACGGCGACCGGTTCGAGACTGCTCCTGGAGCAGAAAATTTACAACCCGTCGACGGCAGCTCCAACGTGGCGGAGGATGAGCTCGGGGAGATCTGGATTGCAGGCAGCCATAGCCTCGTCGCTCTCTCGCCGGGCCGTTGGAAAGCAATCCCGGTCCCGGTTAGTGCGGAGCTGGGCGAGCTTCGGGCCGTGGCTGTGTTGCGGGCGGGCGAGGTCTGGGCAGGCGGGCGGCACGGCATCGAGATCATCGGGGAACACGGACGGACGAGGCTCACGCTGCGCGACGGTCTTCCTTCCGAGGAGATCAGCGCCCTCTTGCCCGACGGCAGCGGCGGGATGTGGATCGGAACCAGCCGGGGCCTGGCGCGATGGAGCGGCGGCTACGTCTCCGCCATGGGAGAGGGCGACGCACGGTTGAGCGGACCCGTCCAGAGAATCTATCGCGACCGCGAAGGAACCCTTTGGCTCGCAACCGGGAAAGACGTTGCTCGGGTGAGCGGCGGCCGCGTCGATCTGCTGCCGCGCAGCTCTAGGCTTACAGGCGTGCTCTCCATCTTTGAAGACCGCGAAGGCAGTGTCTGGTTCGGAACCGACAACGCCGGCCTGACCGTGTTGCGAGAGCAGGCCCTCTCGACGGTAAGTGAACAGGATGGTCTCTCCGCCGGAGTCGTGCGCGCGGTGTTTCAGGATAGCGAGGGCACGATCTGGATCGGAACCAACGGCGGCGGTCTCGACAGGATCGATCAGGGCAAGATCTCCGTGCTCGTGAGCCACCCAGCTCTGTCGAGCGACGTTGTCCTATCGGTGGCAAAGATCGGCCCCGACCTCTGGGTCGGCACCCCGAACGGCCTCAATCGAGTTCGGGATGGAAGGGTGCGGGTCTTCACCACGGAGGACGGCCTCCCGGACGACTTCGTGCGGTCCCTCTACGCGGACTGCGACGGATCGCTGTGGATTGGAACCCGCAACGGCCTTTCGCATCTTGTGGGCGGCTCGTTCACCTCCTTTTCGAGAATGGACGGGCTGGGCAGCGATCTGATCGGCACGATCCTGCGCAGCCGCAACGGCGATCTGTGGATCGGAACACTGGGTGGCCTCAGCCGTCTGCAGGACGACCGCTTCGTCAACCTCACCCGGCGAGATGGTCTGGGCAGCGATGCGGTCACGTCGCTTCTCGAGGACAGTGCCGGCTCCCTTTGGATCGGAACGCAGGATGGCGGCCTGAGCCGTCTGCGCGATGGGCGAATCGTCGCTCTTTCGCCCGCCCGGACCGGGCTTCCGGAGACGGTCTTCGGAATTCTTCAGGGCTCGGCGGGAGATCTCTGGATGAGTTCGCGGAGGGGCATCTACCGGGTCGGCGCATCGGAGCTGAACGCCTTTGCCGATAAGGGTGCCGGAGCGGTGTCGGTAAGGACCTATGGCGTAGCCGACGGCATGCGGATCAGCGAAGGCAGCAGCGGTGGACATCCTGCCGCATGGCGGATGCGGGATGGTTCCCTGTGGTTCGCTACGCTGGATGGAGCAGTGTTCGCAACGCCGGAGTCGTCCGCGACCAATCACCTGCCGCCGACCACCGTGATCGAGGAGGTCCGCCTCAACGACCGGCCGGTCGACGTGGCGAGTCTCCATTCGCAAGCTCCGCTGACCCTCTTGCCGGGCGAGCGGCGCATGACCGTGGCGTACGCCGGGCTCAGCTTCGTTGCACCTCAAAAGGTGCGCTACCGCTACAAGCTCGAGGGTTTCGACAAGAGCTGGGTGGAGGCTGCCGGCCGAAGAGAGGCCTTCTATACCAACCTTCCTCCGGGCCGTTACCGGTTCCTCGTCCTCAGCTCCAACAACGATGGCGTCTGGAGCACGGAGCCAAGTGGATTCAACCTGCGCGTGCAGCCCACCCTGCTGCAGACCAGGTGGTTTTACGGCCTGCTCGCCCTCGGCCTCGCCGCCCTTGCTTTCGCGGTCTATCGTTGGCGCGTGCGGTCCGTCGAGGCGCAGTACAACGCAGTCCTGCAGGAGCGCGGGCGCATCGCAAGAGAGATCCATGACACCCTGGCGCAGGGATATGTCGCGATCTCGGTGCAGCTGGAGCTGTCGGCGCGCCTTCTGCAGACCTCGAAAGAGGCAGCCCTGAAGCAGATGGAAGAGACCAGGGAACTGGTGCGCGGAAGTCTTGCGGAGGCGCGGAGCTCCATCTGGAACCTGCGCTCGCAGAACGATGCCGAGACGCTGCCATCGCGTCTGGCCGCGATCACCGAAAGCAGGACGGGTGCTGAGGGTCCCGCGATCAAGCTGGAGATCAAGGGAACCTACCGGCCCCTTTCGCGCGGTGTCGAGAAGGAGATCCAGCGCGTCGCCCAGGAGGCGGTCACGAACGCGATTCGCCATGCCAGGGCCAGGCACATCTATGTGGTTCTGCGCTACGATTCGAGTACGCTACGGCTGCAGATAAAGGATGATGGATCGGGTTTCACGAATGCGGTCGAGGACCTGAGCCGTACCGGACACTTCGGCCTGCAGGGCATACGCGAGCGGGCTGCGCGCATCGGCGCAACCATCGAGGTCGCAAGCAGACCCGGGATCGGCACAACCGTCGATCTACAGATAGATTCGCGAAAAGCGGAACGATCCGAAAGATCGGAAAGAGAGGACGGGCTGTGATTGACGGCATACGCATCATGATCGTCGAGGATCACCACATCGTTCGGCAGGGCTTCATCGCGCTTCTACGGTTGGTGGAAGGCTTCGAGATCGTCGCGGAGGCGCCGGACGGAGATGTCGCCATCAAGATGTTTCGTCAGCACCGGCCGGATGTGACCCTGATGGATCTCAGGCTGCCGACGATCGGTGGCGTGGAGACGATCACCCGCATCCGGGCGGAGTTTCGCGATGCGCGCATCATCGTGCTCACCACCTTTGACGGCGACGAGGATATCTACCGGGCGCTACAGGCCGGCGCCAAAGGATACCTGTTGAAGGGGATGAGCTCGGACGATCTGATCGATGCAATCCGCACCGTCCACGGCGGCAGGTCGCGTATCCCGGCGGCGGTCGCGGAACGCCTGGCCGAGCGCCTGTCAGGCCCCACCCTGACCGAGCGTGAGACCGATGTGCTTCGGCTGATCGTGAGCGGAAACAGCAACAAGGAGATCGCGGGCGCGCTCTTCATCTCCGAGGCTACCGTGAAGACGCACGTCAACAGCCTTCTTGGAAAGCTCGGCGTGACCGATCGGACTCAGGCCGCGACGACTGCTCTGCAGAGAGGAATCGTCCACTTTGACTAGCCTCCGCAAACGGTCCGCACCCATGCGGTCCATGATTTGGGGATTCGCGGTTCTGGTTATGCTCTGGGGCTTGTTCGCTATACCCGGGGTAGCAGGGCAGGGCGCCCGGCCGGCGACCTGGCGGGCGGCTACGGCAGAGGAGCTGCGATCCGTCATCCCGCTGCGAGCGCCGGTGATCGCCGAGCGCATTGAGACGGAGATGCGGACCGCCTCGGGCGTGGTCGACAGCCAGGGTCACACCATCGCGGGGGTGGTGTTGATCACGGCCGGATACTCGGCGAACGGGAAGTACTCGGACTACTTCGTCACGCAGGTGCCGCTGAAGATCGGGAACCATGCGTTGCCGAGCGGCGCCTACCTGATTGGCTGGACGCGAAGCACCGAGGAGCTGCTGGTCACGATCTCCGAGGCCTCCACGGGAAAGGCGCTGATCGAGGTGCCCGCCGTCCGAAATCCTTCCATCCATCGGGTCGAATCCTTTCGCATCTGGCCGCCCTTCGCGCATCCCATGATCCAGCTCGGCCGGTTCACGATCGACTACAGCCTCCCCTGACTCCGGACCGAAGTCGTGGGTTCGCAAGTGACGCATCCTTGAAACACACCGGCCGGACACTTCAACCAGACCGGCAGCTATGGCAAAAGAACGCGCCGCAGTATAAGGTTCCGGAGAAGACTTCGCATGTTTCTCTCGCGGGCTCAGGCACAGCAAGCGCGGCCAAAGCCTGCTCCGAAGAGAGCTCGAAGCGGACCCTGCTGCACCGGAGAGAAGCATTGGACCAACGCCGTTATATTCTTGCCCTGGACCAGGGCACCACCAGCTCCCGTGCCATGGTCATCGACGAGGCAGGGGCCGTCCATGGACTGGCTCACAGGACCTTCCATCAAATCTATCCGCAGCCTGGCTGGGTCGAGCACGATCCGGTCGAGATATGGTCGTCGCAGATTGGAACCGCGGCGGAGGCTCTGGCGAATGCCGGCCTCCAAAACTCCGACATCGCCGCGATCGGCATCACCAACCAGCGCGAGACCACCATACTTTGGGATCGGCAGACAGGCGATCCAGTCTGCAACGCGATCGTCTGGCAGGACCGACGGACGGCGGAGTTCTGCGACCGGCTGAGGGCCGACGGATACGCCGAGGTGATCCAGCAAAAATCGGGACTGCTGCCCGACGCCTACTTCTCCGGCAGCAAGATCCGCTGGATGCTCGATCATGTTCCCGATGCCAGGCGCAGGGCGGAGCGCGGGGAGCTCGCGTTCGGAACCGTGGACGCGTGGCTGATCTGGAAGCTGACCGATGGCGAACGTCACGTGTGCGACGTCACTAACGCCTCGCGAACCATGCTCTACAACATCCACACCCATCAGTGGGATGAGGATCTGCTCCACATCTTCGGAGTGCCCCGGTCTCTGCTTCCCGAGGTCGTGCCGTCAAGCGGCACCTGCGCGACCGCCGCCGGCATCCTGAGCGGCATTCCGATCTCGGGAGTCGCGGGCGACCAGCAGGCGGCTCTCTTCGGGCAGATGTGCACCAGGCCCGGCATGGTGAAGTGCACCTTTGGAACCGGGAGCTTCATGCTGCTCAACACCGGCGCCACGCCGATGCCGTCGCGCAACAAGCTGCTGACGACCATTGCATGGGGGATCGGCGGCCAGACAGAATACGCGCTCGAAGGAAGCATGCTGATGGCCGGCGCCGTCGTGCAATGGTTGCGCGATGAGCTGCAGATCATACGGACGTCGGCCGAAGTGGAGGAGCTTGCCATGTCGGTGCCAGACTCCGGCGGCGTCGTTCTCGTTCCCGCCTTCTCCGGCCTGGGGGCGCCGCACTGGGACCAGTACGCGCGCGGCACGCTGGTGGGCATGACGCGTGGCACCGCGCGCGCCCACATCGCCCGCGCCGCTCTCGAGGGGATCGCCCTCCAGGTGGTCGACGTCCTGGACGCCATGCAGGCCGACTCGGGCCTCCCGCTCAAGGAGCTCCGCGTAGATGGGGGCGCATCGCAGAACAACATGCTGATGCAGCTGCAGGCCGACCTGCTGGGCGTCCGCGTCGTTCGACCGCTCAACGCGGAGTCCACGGCCCTGGGTGCCGCCTATCTGGCTGGTCTGGGCGTCGGTTTCTGGGCCTCCGTCGAGGCCATCTCGCAGCAGTGGAAAGCGGAGCGGACCTTTGAGCCGCAGATGCCGGCTGCGACCAGGGACGCCATGAGATCACGCTGGCGCAGGGCTCTCGAACGCGCTGCAAACTGGGAGGAGCAGTGACGCAGCGAGCCTCGATCGTTCGCGAGCTGGACGGGGACCCGCTTTGGGATGTCCTTGTGATCGGTGGCGGCGCGACCGGTCTCGGTGCAGCCGTGGAGGCGGCTTCGCGCGGTTACAAGACCGTTCTGATCGAGCGAGAGGACTTCGCCAAGGGAACCTCCAGCAGAAGCACAAAGCTGGTGCACGGCGGCGTCCGCTACCTCGAACAGTTCAACTTCAGGCTGGTTCTCGACGCGCTCAAGGAACGCGGGCACATGCTCCGGAACGCGCCGCATCTCGTCCATCAATTGTCCTTCGTTGTGCCGGTCTACGACTACCTGGGTCTGCCGTACTACGGCGTCGGCCTGAAGCTGTATGAACGGCTCTCGGGCAAGCTCTCGCTCGGCAGGTCGGAGATGCTCTCGAAGAGCGAGACCCTGCAGCGGCTCCCGACCCTCGCGCCGGCCGGCCTGAAGGGAGGAGTTCTCTATCAGGATGGGCAGTTCGACGATGCGCGTTTTGCCATCGCCCTGATGCGGACGCTCTTTGATCTCGGCGGCACAGCGCTCAACCATGCCGGCGTCGTTCGCCTGATTCAGCAAGACGGCAAGACCTGCGGCGTGGTTGCGCGCGATTCCGAGAGCGGTCAGGAGATTGAGATCAGGGCGAAAGCCGTCATCAACGCGACCGGCGTCTTCGCGGAAGAGATCCTGGCAATGGACAGTTCCGGGGTAGGCCGGCTGCTCGCCATCAGCCAGGGAACGCACTTCGTCCTCCCCCGCGATTACCTCCCCGGCAGCAACGCGCTCATGATTCCCAAGACGAGCGACGGCCGTGTCCTCTTCGCGATTCCATGGCAGCAGCACCTGGTGGTGGGCACAACCGATGAGCCCATGCCGGGCAGCTCGGCCGAGCCGCGAGCGACGTCGCAGGAGCAGGAGTTTCTCGTCGATCACATCCGCAAGTATCTCGGGAGAAACGTCGGCCGCGACGATGTTCTGAGTGTGTGGTCCGGTCTCCGCCCCCTTGCGGCCAGCGGCAACGCAAGCACCTCCAAGCTCTCCCGTGATCACAAGGTGATCGTCTCGCCGAAGGGTCTGGTCACCGTCACCGGAGGCAAATGGACGACCTATCGTCGCATGGGAGAGGACGCGGTCAACCACGCGGCAACGGTTGGCGAGCTCGAACCGGCTCCATCGCGGACCCTTGATCTCCCTCTGCACGGATGGACGGACGGCAAGGCCTCCGCCGGCTCCGGTAGCTCCCAAAACGTCTACGGATCTGACCTGGCTTCGCTGCAGGCTCTGTGCGCGGAAAAACCAGAGCTCAACAACCTGCTTCATCCGCGCCTTCCATACCTCAAGGGCGAGGTGCTGTGGGCCGCGCGCTTCGAGATGGCACGCACGACCGAAGATGTCCTGGCACGCCGAACCCGGGCGCTCTTTCTCGACGCACGCGCGGCGATCGAAGCATCGTCAGCGGTTTCGTGCCTGCTGGGCGGCGAGCTGGGATGGAGCCCGGAGCTCCAGCAACGCGATCTGCAGGCCTTCCAGGCCGTCGCCCAGGGGTATATCTATGAGGCTTGATCTAAAGATCGAGGCACACAAAGACCATGATGGATCGGAGCTTCTGACATGAACCTGACGTCTCCCGCAGTCGGAGAGTTTTTCGGCACCATGGTCGTCATCGTTCTCGGAAACGGCGTTGTCGCCGGAACGCTTTTAAATCGCTCTAAGGCCCAGGGCGCGGGCTGGATGGCGATCACGACCGGCTGGGCCGTCGCCGTCTTTGCCGGCGTTGCGGTCGCCTCCGCGATGGGCGATTCCGATGCGCACCTCAACCCGGCCGTCACGCTTGGCTCTGTCCTGATGAGCGGCAATGCCTCGCGCCTTCTGACCTACATCCCGGCACAGATCCTGGGCGCGTTCGTCGGCGCCGTTCTTGTGTGGCTGCACTACAAGCCGCATTGGGCGGCAACCAGTGAGGCGGATCTGAAGTTTGCCTGCTTCGCCACCTCACCCGCCATCCGCAGCCTGTTCTGGAACTTCTTCAGCGAGCTCGTCGGCACATTTATCCTTGTTCTGGTCGCCGCCGCGCTCTTCTCCCGGCGTGTCTCACCCGGCGGCCTGGCGCCCGGCCTGGGGCCGATTCTGATCGGTTCTCTCGTGTGGGGCATCGGTCTGTCGCTCGGCGGGAGCACCGGCTATGCCATCAATCCCGCGCGCGATTTGGGACCCCGCCTGGCCCACACCCTGCTCCCTATCCCGGGCAAGCAGCGCTCCGGCTGGGACTACGCCTGGGTCCCAATACTCGGCCCCCTGGCCGGAGCTGCGGTCGCGGCTGCCTTCGTGCGCCTCTTCGGGGTGACTTAGAGGGTTGGCTTAGATTGGTGTGAGCCGGAGACGGAAGTCTGACCCCGGCTATCTCATTCGTTGCCTATGTCCTGCCAGCAGCTTCGCCCCTGCCGACACAGCGAGCGATGGACGTAGTGTTCGTCCGGTCCGGCCTTGCCCATGGTCTTCAGGCACCAGTAGGTGGTCGTCGCTCCCATGATCTCTTCGAGTTCTTCGTGGAAGTCGCCGAATGCTCCATAGGAGGACTTGCTGCGGAGATCGCCGCATCGAATCTGTGTCAAGGGCACCGTCATGTTTCCTCCTATCCGATCGCGCTCGGATCGCGCTCGATGAGACCCGCGGCCACCAGAATGGTGCGGTAGATCGCGGTTTCGAAGAGCTGTGTCTTGAAGCCGTTCTGGGAGAGCGGCGTCGCTCCTTCCATGGCCGCGCGTCCTGCCGCGCGTGCGGTTGCTTCGTCGATCGTCTTCCCGGTCAGAAGCGCCTCTGCCGCGGTCGCGCTGATGGGCGTTGGGGCCGCAACGCCCAACACGATCGACGCCTTACGGCAGTGCGCGCCATTCAGTACCAGCACCACCCCGGCATCGGCCAGCGGCCAATCAAAGCTCTCCTTTTCGCCATACTTCTGGTACGCCGATCGGGTGCCTGCCTCGGGCGTCGGAACGAAGATCGAAGTAATCAGTTCGCCGGGCTGAACTACCGTCTCGTTCTTCAGGCTCTTCTCGGGAGGAACATAGAAGTCGCGCATGGCAACGTTGCGCTTGCCCCGCTTCGAGGTAAGTTCGACCTCGGCGTTCATCGCGAGCAGAGGGACGGCCGTCGAAGAAGGATGCACCATCGCACAGCTGCTGTTGTTCATGATGGCGTGATACTGGTTTTCGCCCGTGTGCGCGTGGCAGTCCTCGCTGACGCCGCCCTTTTTCTTGCAATCGAAGTTGCTCGATCGGAAGTACCAGCAGCGCGGACGTTGCATGATGTTTCCGCCCACGGTCGCCATATTTCGAATCTGCGGTGTGGCCGCGTGCCCCGCTGCGTCCGCGAGCGCGGTGTACGAGCGCTGAACCTCCGGGTGGTCGGCGATTTCGGTCAGGGTTGCAAGTGGGCCAAGCCGCAAGCCCTGGGGGGTCTCCGATATGCCGCGAAGCCCGGCGACGTTGCGGATATTGACGATGCGCGGGGGAGCGACGATGCCGTCCTTCATCAGGTCGAGCAGGTCGATCCCAGCCGCCTTCACCGCAGACTCGGGCGTCATCTGGTCAAGCGCCTGCCCCACCGTGGTGCAATCCACAAAGCTGAACTTGTTCATGCCTGGACCTCCTCTTGCGCATTGCCCTTGACCTTGCCCAACGCGGTCAGCACATGGGCGGGGGTCATCGGAATCCGGCGCATCCGGACTCCCGTGGCGTTGTAAAAGGCGTTGCCTATCGCCGCGGCCAGTGTGATGATGCCGGCCGACTCGCCGATGCCGGCTGCGTCCGTCGAGCTCTGGGCAAGGTAGTTCTCGACCAGGGCGATCTCGATCTCAGGCACCTCGCGGGCGCCGAGGATCTTATAGTTTTCAAGGTTGGCGTTCAACATGAAGCCGTTGTTCCGGTCCATGATGCGCTGCTCAAATAAGGCGTACGAGATCCCCTGCAGGATTCCGCCATTAATCTGGCTGATTACCCCGGTCGGATTGATGGGACGTCCGCAATCATGCGCCCCGAACACCTGCTCTATGTGCACCCGACCGGTCTCCGTGTCGACGGCCAGTTCGACGTAGTCGACCCCTCCATAGGTGATGCGCTCTTTCGCGTACTCCGGAACCCGTGTCGCCTGCGCGGTGATCTCGTCAGTCGGCATCCTGGCCGCGACCTGCTTCAGCGTCCATGATTCAGAAGGCTTGCTCTTGCGAGTGACTCGACCGCCTTGCAGCACCAGATCGTCAGCGGTCGTGTTGTACTTCGGAGCGACTGCGGCGAACAGCTTCTGCTTTGCCTGGAACGCGGCGTTGCGGGCAGCCGGCGTAATCGATCCGGCCGTAATGCTTCCGCCCGAGTCGGGACCGATCGGATAGCGCGTATCGCCGATACGTATCACGACATCGTGTGGCGGTATGCCGAACTCTTCCGCGACGATCTGGGCTAGGATCGTCTTCGTTCCCGTCCCGAGATCCTGGACGGCGGAGAGCAGCTCGACCGATCCGTCTTTTGAAACGCGCACCTCGCACGACGAGTTCATGTTGACGAATCGGTACCAGACCGACTGCGCGATACCGCTGCCCCGTTTGACCGGTCCGGCATCGGCGCCCGCGGGACGCCGCTTGCTCCAGTCCGTGCGCTCCCGGATCAGCTGCCGCTCCGCCCTGCGTGCGGGGCTATCGTCGATCTTCTCGCGCAGGGTGAGCGGGTCCATCTTCAACTTCACCGCGAGCTCGTCAATCGTTTGCTCCAGCGCAAAGCAGCCTTGGGGGTGGCCCGGCGCCCGAAACGCTGCTCCCGGACCGGCGTTGGTAAAGACGTCGTACTCTTCGGTCAGCAGGTTGGCGCACTTGTACATGTTGGTCGCCGGACCCGCCGTTCCAGCCCCGGTTCCAACGCCTGCCGTGCCATAGCTGGTGAGCTCGATCGCTGTCAGCGTGCCATCCTGCTTTGCGCCAATCTTCAACTTCTGGTGCGAATCCGGCCGATTGGAGACGATATGCTCCTGCCGGCGGTCCAGCATCAGCCGAACCGGCGCGTTCGCCTTGCGCGAAAGATTCGCAGCCACCACGCCCTCGTTGCCCGCGCCGAACTTCGCTCCGAAGCCGCCGCCCATGTACTCCGTAATCACCCGGATCTTGCTCTTGGGAAGCTTGAACACGTCGGCAAATTCATTGCGAACGCTCGACGTGCCCTGGGTCGAGGCATACACCGTCATTTCTTCCGGCTTCCAATCGACGACGAAGCCATGGGTCTCGAGCGCCGAGTGCGTCTGCACCTGCGTGAAGTACTCCGACTCCACGGTGACGTCGGCCTCCGTAAAGCCCTGAGCGGGATTGCCGACGGTTTTGCGCTGCGGTCCATGAACATTGCCCACCTGTGGAACACCCTTTGGACCGCCTCCACCGCCCGCGCTCCCGGCTGCGTCGGCAGGTCCCGGAAACACCTTCGGCGCATCCTCCTTGCGCGCGTCCATGCGATCGACGACAAACGGCATCTCCTCGTATTGCACCTTCACCAGCGCCGCGGCATCATCGGCAATGTACTGCGTGATGGCGGCAACACCCGCGATCGGCTGACCCGCATAGCGGATGATTGGATACCTGGACGGCGTCTCGTCCTTTAGATCACGCAGCTGCGCATTCCCAAAGACGTGCTCGATCACGTGGACGGCCCTAACCCCTGGAAGCTTCTCAGCAGCGCTCGTATCCACCGAGATGACGCGGCCATGCGGGATCGTCGCGTCGACCATGCGCGCATACAGCATGCCCGGCAGATGGATGTCGGCCGTGTACTTGCCCTTGCCCGTCGCCTTGGCTGGACCGTCATAACGAACCGTGGGCTTGCCGATGTACGTCAGCTCCGAGTTCGCAGCCAGCGGCGGCGGCTCGTCCATCGGCACCTGCCGCTCTTTATGCTGGAGGCCGAGCTGCGGAATCCCGAAGACAAAGCTCTCCGTGCGCATTGGAACCTGTGGCTTCGCTGTGGCGGCCGCCGGGGTCTGCGCATCTTTCTTTTCCGCGTCGCGCGTCGGCTTGGCCTCTCCCTCTACGCCCTTTTCCCGTGATTTTTCCTGCGAGGCGCCCTGTTGCTGGCCCTCAAGAACAAGAGTCTCGTTCTCCATCTAGGCCTCCCTCTCTGTCTGGAGCGACACCAGACCCGCTGCCTGCTGCCGTCGCTGCTGCGCCACGTCCAGCGTTGCCGCGAATATCTTCGGATAGGTTCCGCACCGGCAAAGGTTTCCGCTGATGGCGTGCTTCACATCCGAGAGCTTGGGGTTGGCGTTGCGCTCCAGCAGAGCCGCGCAGCTCATCACCATGCCGGGCGTGCAGAAGCCGCACTGCATCGCGTCATGCTTCACAAACGCGGCTTGCACCGGGTGCATCACATCCCCCTGGGACATTCCTTCAATCGTCGTAATCTCGCGGCCCACAGCGTCGATGGCAAGGGTCATGCACGCGAGCGACGGCGTCTTGTCGAGCCACACCGTGCAAGCCGAGCAGGAGCCGCGATCGCACACCACCTTGGTCCCGGTCAGCGAAAGGCTATCGCGCAGGGTCTGCGCCAGCGTATACCGGGGCTCGATCGTTACGGCATGATCCTGTCCGTTGACGCGCAGCGTGACCGGAACCGCATCCGGGCCGACCACATGCTCGCCATGGAGAGTATCGCGAGTCTCGCGTGCCAGGGCCTGTGCCGACTCCAGCACCGTAGTCGCCGCGGTCACGCCAGCCCCCTTGAGAAAGCCTCGGCGGGAGAAAGAAGTTTTGGGAGTTTCGGCCATACGGCTGCCCTTTCAAAGCGGAGATCGTCGATCGCTGGTGCTTCGTTTCGGGGGAAGAACGTCGTACACGTATGCGGTCACTTTACAACTGCTGGCGGAATTTCGCAATTCCGAGTCCCGAGCCGGTTACTTCCTTGTTCACTGGACGAAACAGCTCCAGGGCTAAACACTCATTCGGCAATACTTGTCACAATCCCGTGTCCTCTCCGTGGTCACCGGGGCAGGAGATCAACCCACCATCCCGCAGCCCGGCTAGCAAGCCAGGGACCGGTTGTCCCCGCCCGTTCCCCGCATTCCGTCACCGGATTCCGTCCCCCCATTTCAGACTGAATCCCGGCGGAATGGGTGATCTTGCTATGCTTAACCTCTATGCCTACCAAGACAGAGATACTTCAGCAGACGATTCAGCACATTGACATGAAGCAGCACAACGTCGTTCCTCTTGTGGACGCGATGCAGTCGATGGCGTTCAGCTCCCGTGACCTCGCCCGGGCCGCAACCATCTACGAACGCATGCTTCGCGATGGAGAGTGCGCCGTCATTCTTTGCCTCGCCGGATCGCTCGTCAGCGCCGGTCTCAAGCAGGTCATCGTCGATCTCCTTCGCAACAACATGGTGGATGCCATCGTCTCGACCGGCGCCAATATCGTCGACCAGGACTTCTTCGAGAGCCTCGGCTTTCGCCACTACATTGCGGATGAGCTCTACAAGTCCGGCACCGAGGACTCCGCTCTTCGCGAGCTGATGATCGATCGCATCTATGACACGCTGATCAACGAGGAAGAGCTCCGCATCTGCGACGACACCATGAAGCAGATCGTCGATTCCCTCGATCCGAGGCCTTACAGCTCCCGCGAGGTCATCGCCGCTATGGGCGCTTACCTGGTTGAGCACGGCAAGACACCCCAACAGGGCGGCGTGGACGGCATCGTCCTCGCCGCTTACGAGAAGGACATCCCGATCTTCGTCCCCGCCTTCTCCGATTGCTCCGCCGGCTTTGGCCTCGTCGTCCATCAGCACGAGCGGCAAGGCAAGCCCATGGTCTCGATCGACTCCGCGAAAGACTTCTACGAGCTCACCCGGCTGAAGATCGAGAACCCGACGACCGGCCTGCTGATGATCGGCGGCGGTGTGCCCAAAAACTTCGCGCAGGATATCGTCGTGGCCGCCGAGGTCCTCGGTATCGACGCCTCCATGCACAAGTACGCCATCCAGATCACGGTCGCCGACGTGCGCGACGGCGCCCTCAGCTCCAGCACCCTCAAGGAGGCCAGCTCCTGGGGCAAGGTGGATACGGTCTACGAGCAGATGGTCTTCTCGGAGGCAACCCTGGCTCTCCCACTGATCGCGGGCTACGCCTTCCACAAAAATGCATACGCCGGTCGTAAGGGTCTTCGCCTGGCGCGTCTTCTCGATCCCGTCTCCGTCTAGGCGACATCTCCTTTGCGCCTGATCGAAAGAAACCGAGGGCGCTCGCACGCCAGCAGACCTCTCGCTTCTTCGAGGCACGCCGGCCACGTCAGCTCTCCGGGCGCAACTCTTCTTCGTTGAAGAACATAAGCCGCTGACGCCAAGACAGTACAATTGTCGTGTCTTCAGCTCCCAGGAAAAGGAACACTCACCGCATGTCGTCTTCAGGGCACACCTTTACGGCACCGGGGCGCGTCAACCTCATCGGGGAACACACCGACTACACCGGCGGTTTCGTGCTTCCGATGGCTATCGACTTCGAGACCGCGGCCACCGTCGAGCCCCTCGCCGAAGACAAGGCCATCTTCGTCTCGGAGAGCTTCGGCGATCAGGCCGAGTACGACCTCAAAGACTTTCCCTCGCACGGCTGCGGACACTGGAGCGACTATCCTGCCGGCGTCCTCTGGTGCCTCCGGCAGCAGGGAATCGATGTTCCCGCGTTTACTCTCCGCCTGGTCGGCAACGTCCCTCTAGGCTCCGGTCTCAGCTCGTCAGCTTCGATCGAGGTCGCCACTGCCATGGCGCTCCTCCACCACGCCCACGTGACTCTTCCCGGCACCGAGATCGCAATGCTCTGCCGCAGCGCCGAAAATGATTTCGTCGGTGGAACCGTCGGCATTATGGACCAGTTCGTCAGCGTCTACGGTCGCGCGGGCAACGCCCTCCTTCTCGACTGCCGGTCGCTCAAATATGAGTACCTGCCCCTTCCGCCGTCGGTCAGCGTGGTCGTCTGCAACTCCATGGTCAAGCACACGGTAGCGCACGGTGCGTATGGCGACCGCAACGCAGAGGTGATGGAGGGCCAGGCCGTCATCGTCCGGGAGCGGCCCGGGGTCACCTCCCTCCGTGACGCCACCCTCGCCGATCTCGACAGCTGTCGCGCCCTGATGAGTCCTGAGGCCTACCTCCGCTGCAAGCACGTCATCACCGAGAACGAGCGCGTCCAGAAGGCGCGTGTCGCCCTTCTCTCGGGCGACCTCAAAGCTTTCGGAAGACTGATGTACGAAGCCCACACCAGCTTTCGCGATGACTTCGCCGCGAGCTGCCCGGAGATCGACAAACTCGTCGAGATCGCGGCGACACTTCCCGGGTGTTTCGGCGCGCGCATCACCGGCGGCGGCTTCGGCGGCTGCACCGTCAATATCGTGGACGCCAATCAGGCCGAGAGCTTCCGTCATCAGCTCGTCCGGCAGTACCAGGACTCCCTCGGCATCCAGGCCGAGTCCTACATCTCACGCGCCGCCGACGGCGCTCTCGCGAGGATCAAATGAGCTCCGGCCAGACCACAGCTCCCGGGCAGGGAGACTCGAAGCAGCAGCTGGATCTTCGGGTGAATTTCAAGGAACAGCCCCATCGTCGCTGGAATCCACTGAAGCGCGATTGGGTTCTGGTCTCCCCGCACCGTACCCAGCGGCCCTGGCAGGGGCAGACCGAGACGCCCGCGCAGCCCCCATCGCTCCAGTACGATCCCGAGTGCTACCTCTGCCCCGGAAACAAGCGCGCGGGCGGCCACATCACCGACAAGTACACCAGCACCTACGTCTTCGACAACGACTTCGCCGCACTCAAGCCGGATGTCCCCGCATTCACCTCCGATCTCGAAGCTCAGGGCCTGCTCGTCGCCGAGGCCGAGAGCGGCATCTGCCGCGTCATCTGCTTTTCCCCTCGCCACGACCTCACGCTCGCAAAGATGGACGTCCCGTCCATCCGCAAGGTGGTCGACGTCTGGGCCGGGCAGGCTGAAGAGCTCGGCGCCCGCGACGACATTGGCTACGTCCAGATCTTCGAAAACCGCGGCGCCATGATGGGCGCCTCCAACCCGCACCCCCACTGCCAGGTCTGGGCTAGCCGCTCTCTGCCGGACGAGCAGGTCCTCGAACTCGCGGCCCAGAAGGCCTACCTCGCCGAGCACGGCCAGCCCCTGCTCGCCGCCTACCTCAATCTCGAACTAGCCGCAGGCGAGCGCCTCGTCGTCCAGAACGACCACTTCGTCGCCCTCGTCCCCTACTGGGCCGTCTGGCCCTTCGAAACCATCGTGCTCCCACGCACCCGCGTCGCCCGTCTCACCGATCTCGACTCCGCCGCTCGCGATGGCTTGGCCGACATCCTCCAGCAGCTCACCTCCACCTACGACCAGGTCTTTGACGTCTCGTTCCCGTACTCCATGGGCCTGCACCCGGTGCCACCCGACGGCGACGACCGTCCGGAGTGGCAATTCCACCTGCACTTCTACCCGCCCCTGCTCCGCTCGGCCACCGTTCGCAAGTTCATGGTCGGCTTCGAACTCCTCGCCTCGCCCCAGCGCGATATCACCCCCGAGTCGGCGGCCGACATGCTTCGCCAGGCTGCCGCAAAACGATCCAGGTAGGCGTCGCTTCGCCGGTCGCTGCCGAGATCGGAGACATCCATGCCTGAGCCGCAAGCCTACTTCACTCCCCGCCAGGCCGCCCATATGCTGGGCATCAGCTATCCCACCATCAAGCAATGGATACTGGCCGGAAAACTGCGCTCCCGCACCACGCCCGGCGGTCATCACCGCATCGCCCAGAGCGCTCTCAAGCCGTTTCTTGAGCAGGATACCGAGCGCTTGCCCGCTGCTTCGCGCGATCGCTTTCGCCGCGTCAGCGGACGCAACCAGCTTTCCGGCAAAGTCGTCAGCGTGCGTATCGAGGGCCTGCTCGCGCAGATTGTTCTCGCCATCGCCGATCAACAGGTCACGGCCATCATCACCGCAGATGCAGCGCGCGAGATGAACCTCCGCAAAGGCGACAGCGCCGCCGCCCTCGTCAAAGCGACCGAGATCATGATCGAGCGCCTCTGAAGCGGGCCGAACCGGGCAAGAGCCTCATCGCTTAGTTTTCTCCACCTCGAGTGATACGGATCGACCGTGCAAAGTCGAAGACCCGCTGCGATCTACATTGTGACTGCGACTTTATCGCGACCGATCTACGTCGCGAAGATCTGCCCCAAGTCGGCGAACGCCTTGAACTCCAGCGCATTCCCCGCCGGATCCAGGAAAAACATTGTCGCCTGCTCCCCCACCTCGCCCTTGAAGCGAACGTACGGCTCGATCACGAACGCCACTCCAGCCGACCGGACCCTTTCCGCCAGCCGCTCCCACTCATCCATGGTCAGCACCACACCGAAGTGCGGCACCGGAACCGCATGCCCGTCGACCGCATTATGGTGCGCCGGCCGCGCCTCCATCCCGCCCTTCAGATGCGCAACGATCTGGTGTCCGAAGAGATTGAAGTCGATCCACTCCTCCGAGCTTCGCCCCTCCGCGCAGCCGAGCGTCCCCCCATAGAAGCTTCGCGCGGCTTGGAGGTCGTTGACAGGAAAGGCAATGTGAAAGGGCGTAAGCGGCACGTGAGGGTCTCCTTCTCGATCAGGCTGAAGGACCATCATAAACGCCTCGCCAGCCTCAGCCCCAGGCGGCTACTCTCGCCGAAACCCGCTCGCGTATCCGCGCACATACGCCCGACGAAACGTATCGCGATACGGCTCATACGGTCCGAGTCGCGGATCGTAGCCGGGCGTGTCGCGAAAGTTGCGGTCGCGCTCCGGACGGTACCCACGCCCGTAGTACGCATCTCTTGCCCCGTCGTCCACACCCGCCCGGTATCCCTGATGTTGCGCCACGTCGACCAGCGGTGGCCGCTCCCGGTAAATCGGCGGCGGCGGAGGCGGCGGCGCGGCCGCATAGTACTGATCCGAGGCACATCCAGTCGCCAGCAGCACAGCCGTTGAAATCAGAAGAAATGGCAGTCGAGCGTATCTCACGGAGGTCCTCGCGTCTCTCCGCCCTTGGCATCGCGGCAGAGATCGTCTGTCGTTAGAAACGCGCCCCATCGCGCAATGTTGTGCTCGGCCGCCAGGCTGCGTTCGCGCTCCGTCGTCTCCAGTCGCTCGGCCCTACTCGCGTTCCGATTCCGAGGGCAGCCTCACCACGAAGTCCGTGTTGCCCGGCTCCGACGTAAACCGGATCGTCCCGCCAAACTGCTCCACGATCCGGTGCACAATCCCCAGCCCCAGGCCTGTCCCCACCCCGGCCTCCTTGGTCGTGTAAAAAGGGTCAAAGATATGTGGCTGCACCTCCAGCGGAATGCCGCTGCCATGGTCCGACACCCGCACGCACAGATCCAATCCAGCTTTGCCGGTCTTTCGCGGCTCCGCCCAGGTCTGCACCCGGATGGTTCCGCCCTGCGGCACCGCGTCGATCGCATTGTCGATCAGATTGGTCCAGATCTGGCTCAGGCCGGTGCACAGACTCCTCAGCGGAGGCAGCCCCGCCGCCAGCTCCTTCTCCACTACCACCTGCTTCTCGCGCAGCTTGTGGCCTAGAATCACCAGCGTCGCATGGATGCTCTCATTCACATCCACCAGCTGCTTGCTTCCCTTGCCCTCATACGCAAACGACTTGACCGCATGCACCAGGTCCGATACCCGGCCGATGCTCTCCTCAATCGTCGTCACCAGCTGCACGCTCGAGACCATCGCGTCAAGCCAGTTCAGCGCATCGCCCAGAGCTTCGCCCGGAAACTGCGTCCGCGCGCACTCCAGCTCCGACGCGTTGATCCCGATCCACACCAGCGTCGGCGCCATCTTCCACGCGTTGGGAATCCCTGCCGCCTCCATCCACTCCGCCAGGGCCTCCTCCGCGTCGCTCTGTTCGATTGAGCTCAACCGCATCGGCTCACGCGCGGCAAGCGCCTGCTCCTGCAGCTCCCACATGCACTGCTTCTGCTCCGGGCTCAGCTCCGACCGGGTGAACTTCGCCGTTAGCCCATGCATGCGCATGAGGTTCTCGCGCAGCTGGGAGGCCGCCCTTCGCGCCGCCGATCCCGGGTTGTTCAGCTCATGCATCAGGCCGGCCGCCATCATCCCCAGCGACGCCATCTTCTCCTGCTGCAGGGTGCGGCTCTGCAGCTTCTGCAGACGAAACGCCATGTCCCGCAGAATGGCCTTCCGGATCTCCGGGCAAACCGTCATCAGGTTCCAGAACGCGCCTTCATCTAGCCGTAGCATCCGGCATTCGCTGGTCGAGCGAATGCTCGCCCCGTTCGGGATGTTCGCCAGCAAGGGGAGCTCGCCAAACGCAAACCCACGGGTGTACTCGAACAGCACCGTCTCCCGCCCGTCAGGCGTTTCGTCGTAGATCTCCAGCGTCCCATGGAGCACCACCCAGTAGAAGTGGGCCGTCTCCCCCTTCTTCAGGATCACCTCTCCCGGTCGCAGCCGCACCACATGCAGCTCGCCCAGGCACGGCGCGTCTGTCGCCTTCAAGGTGGAGAGAACTGGCACGTCCCGAAGCTCGCGTAGCAGCCCCTCCATCGTAAAGACAATCTCTTCTCCGGGGCCCGCATCGTTCTCGCCCGATCTCACATCCGTTGTCATCGTTGTCCTTCCCGCGCCTATAAGGTCGCGAGATACTGGTGCACAAACTGTATGGCGATCGATCCGTCGCCCACCGCCGACGCGCATCGTTTCACCGAATTGAACCGGACGTCCCCTGCCACGAAGATGCCCGGAACGCTTGTCTCCAGCAGGTAGGGATCGCGATCGAGCTTCCACGTCCCCGTTCGCTTCGCCTTCAGATCCGGCCCCGCCAGCACAAATCCCTTGCCATCAAGCGCGATCTGCTTCGGCAGCCAGTCCGTCTTCGGGGCTGCCCCAATGAAGACAAAGACCGAACTCGCCGCCCTCTCCTCTTCTCCCGCCGGCGTCCTGATGGTCAACCGCTCCAGGTGGCCGTCACCGGACAGCTTCACCAGCTCCGACCTGGTCTCCACCGCAATGTTTCCCGTCGCCTCGATCTGGTCGATCAGGTACTTCGACATGCTCTTGGTGAGCGACTCCGCCCGCACCAGCATCCGTACCTTCGAGGCGTAGCGCGAAAAGTGCATTGCTGCTTGCCCCGCCGAGTTCGCCCCGCCCACGATATAGATCTCCTCATCCGCGCACGACACCGCCTCCGTCTGCGCCGCGCCGTAGTACATCCCCGCGCCTTTGAACCGATCCTCCCCGGGCACATCCAGCTTGCAATAGGAGACGCCGGTCGAGATCAGGCACACGTGACACGTCACCTCGCGCCCGTCCTCCATATGCACGATGTGGTACTGGTTTTCCGACCGTATGCAGGTCACCCGCTGGGTCAGAAACTCCGCCCCTAATCGTGTCGCTTGCAGGAAAGCGCGCTTCCCCAGCTCCTCTCCGCTCAAACCGGCGGGGAAGCCGAGGTAGTTCTCGATCCGCGAGCTCGACCCGGCCTGTCCGCCCGGCGCCTCCGCCTCCACAATCAGCGTCCGTAGCCCCTCCGACGCTCCATACACCCCGGCCGCCAGCCCCGCCGGTCCCGCTCCAATCACCACCACGTCGTAGAACTCCTGCTTCGCCTCGGTCCGCAGCCCCACCTTGGCGGCCAGCTCTGTCGTCGATGGCTGCACCAGAGCTGTCCCATCCCCAAACAACACCACCGGCAGCTTCGCATCGTCGATGCCCTTTTCGCTCAGCAGCGCCCCTGCCTCCGGAGACTGCTCCGGGTTCATCCACTGGTAGGGGATACGGTTCCTTGACAAAAAGTCTCGAACCGCATGGTCGGTCGCCGACCACCGCATCCCGATCACCCGTATCCCCTCGAAGGGTGGCTTGTAGCCCTGTTTCCAAGCCTCCAACAGGTCGTCCAGCACCGGGTAGAGCTTCTCCTCCGGCGGATCCCATGGCTTGTTCAGGTAATAGTGGATCTTCGCCGAGTTGATCGCTCGGATCGCCGCCTCCGTATCCGCGTACGCCGTCAGCAGAACCCGCTTCGCCTCGGGATAGAGAACCATTGCCTGCTGCAGCATCTCCACGCCGGTCATTCCGGGCATCCGCTGGTCCGAGAGAAACAGCGCAACCGTGTCTCCCCTCTCCTTCAGTTGCCGGCAGATATCCAGCGCAGCCATGCCCGAAGCCGCCCGGAGGATGCGGTAGTGTCCCCCGTAATGGCGGCGCAGATCCTGCACCACAGCCTCAAGAACGCTGGTGTCATCATCAATGGCGAGCAGAATTGGTTTGGGCATGACTGTATTTATACGTTCGGAGACATCCGGATGGTCTCCTCCTGCGTTACACGTATGATTCGATTGCGAATCGGCCCGTCGAGGTGCAGAAAGGTCAGCAAATTGCCTGTAGTCAACTTGTAGTCCAGTAGAGCAGGCGGGGAATGTCCCAATTGGGAACAGTGCGCGGTACCCTCCCTTTGGGCCGATAGAGTAGTTGCCGGGCATTGAACACGGCGGAGGCAACACATGACACGACTCATCTTGGCAGACAACCAAGCCATATTCCGCGCGGGCGCAGCCCGTGTCCTCGCACTTGAAGACGATATCCGTCTCATCGCCCAGTGCGACGACTCCGCCAAACTTGCCTCCGCCATCGAAGCCCACCGCGGATCCGTCGTCCTCTTCGCCTCCGGCCTCAAGCAGGACCTACCCGCCCTTCTCGAACGCATCGGTAGCGCCGGCAGTCGCGCCATCCTGATCGCCGAAAACAACGAAGAGGTCTCGGAGGCCGTCTCCCGCCTCCTCCACGGCGTCGTCTTCCGCAGCATCGACGGCCACGACCTCGTCGACTGTGTCCGCCGGGTCACCCGCGGACAACGCTTCATCAGCACCGCGAACGTCACCACCATCCAGAATGCCGATAGCGTCGGTGCCCGCGTCCGCGACCGGCTTACTCCCAAGGAGATGCAGATCGTTGCTCTTATCGTCCAGGGATGCAAGAACAAAGACATCGCCCTGCAGCTCAACACCAAGGAACAGGTCATCAAAAACTATCTGCGCGCCATCTACGACAAGACCGGCGTCTCCGACCGCCTGGAACTCGCCCTCTTCACCATCCACCACAAGGTACTCGCCGAAGCAGCCGCAAAGGTGGGTAACCTGCTCCAGATGAAAAGCGCCTGAAGCCCTCTCCTGATGTATCTCCGGTTATCGGCAAAGAGGGCTCAAACCTCGCGCTGCTCATGCCCTTACTGTCACGCGCTTGCCTGTAAACCTGTGCAAAAGCAACGCAGCGGCTCCCCGTGTCTGCCCATTCGCGGAGACCATCGACAACATACAAAAGGCTCATCGCGTCGTTCAGGGACATCATCTCCATGGCAGTTCAGCCTGGTGAGTTCTTAGCTGCGCCTCCCTTTTTAGGGGATGAGCCTGCAACGGCCTTCAGAGCATCGGCGAGTCCCTTTGCTCCAGCTTCGATTGCGGCCTCGTCCACAGCCGCAAATCCTATTTGAAGACCCTCGGGCCCATCCACCTTGTGACGGTATCGACTAAGTGCTACAACATCAACATTCCTGTCCGCCGCAGCCAGACTGACAGCTTCAGCGTTGATGCCCGGCCTTAGCCAACCGACGGTCTGCAGTCCGGCCTCGATCTTCGATAGCTCAAGGAAGCCGGCCAGATGCTTTCGTGCGTAATGCGACAGTGCGCCAAGGCGTTCCGCATACACCTTTCTTGTCCGTCGCAGATGCCTTCCGAAATGACCAAGTTCTATGAAATCGCACACGACGGCTTGATCGATAACGGAGTGATGCCGGCTGACCAGTGCCTTTGTGCGGGCGAAAACATCCACCAAACTCGGGGGGAGCACCATGTAGCCCATACGAAGAGAAGGGAAGAGCACTTTGTTGAAGCTCCCCGCAAACATCACAATGCCATTCCTGTCCAAACCCTGCATAGCTGGAAGTGGACTGCCCGAATAGCGGTACTCGCTGTCGTGGTCATCTTCAAAGATGAAAGCTCCCGCTTCGTGAGCATGGTGGAGGATATCGACCCGGCGGGTGAAGGGCATGGTTACGCCGGTGGGGAACTGGTGTCCTGGCGTGACGTACATCAGGCGGGCATTCCGGAAGTCTTGCTTTCGGGGAGCGGCTCCTTCCTCATCGATGGCCACCGGGACCAACTTCGCACCCGCCGCCTGGAAGGCTCCATAGGCCACCTGGTATCCGGGGTCTTCGATCAGGACTCGATCCCCAGGGTTCAATAACAGCCGCGCGACTAGATCAAGAGCCTCCTGAACTCCGGATACGATCACGACCTGGTTTACATCGCATCTCACACCTCGCGAAGAGCTTAGATAATGTGTCACAGCATGTCGGAGCGGCTCGTACCCGGCTGGGTCGCAACCAACGAGTTGGCGGCTGGTGAGGCGCCTCAGCCGACGCGACGCCACTTGCGCCCAAAGCGCCGTCGGGAACAGCTCTAAGGCGGGCAGGTTGGTTCGGAACGCCCGGCTCGTTGGAGCGATAAAGTGCCGGAATGGCTCCACTCGCTGGGCGTAATCAGAAATTCTCGGTAGTGGCTTGGTTGCCCGAACCACAGGGCTGGTCGCCACTGCCCGGGTTTGAAGAAAACGCTCGGGCAGAGCTTTGCTGATGAATGTGCCCGATCCTCTTAATCCGTAAAGATAGCCCTCCGATCGAAGGTCATCGATTGCTGCAAGAACTGTGCCTCGAGACAGACCGTACTGACGAGCGAAGTCGCGCGTCGCTGGGATCCGCTGGCCGGGCTTCAACCCGCCGCGAAGGATCTCTGATCGCAAAGTGTCCCGCAGCCAATGATACGAAGGCACATTCGGTGCTCTCGGCGGCAGCGTCAGCTCGAAAGAGCGCTGTTGTCGAGCCATTCCTGAGTCCAGTCCGCCACAATTGTGGCTCATCGCAAAGATATGAAGTGGCTCTGTGCGAGTGTACCGCAATGCACTAGCTTGCAGAGAGACAGACAACTTCTATTCCGCGACGTCGATGCAGATCGTGTACAGGACGCGATCTGCATCGTTAACAGCGAATCTTTACCGGTGGCACCTCACGATGTCATCCAGAGCTTGGGGCTACGATGTCAGAAACATTCAACTCGTTCCCCTTCTGAGCGTGGCTCGTACGTTTCAAAGGCCTGCCGTAAAAAGAGAGAGTCACATGAAACAGAGGAAAAGTTGACACCATTCCTACGGATCTTTGGGCGAGTCGGGCTCATGCTCGCCACCTCTGTCTTCGGCTTGCAATATGTGCTCTATGGCAAGCTCATGAGAGGCTTTCCCCCGGCCCCGGATTTCCTCCCGGCTGGCCACCTTCTCGCCCTGGTCCTCGGGCTTCTCATGCTCGCGGGCGGCATCGCCGCAGCGGCTAACATCCTGATTGGCGCCATCTCGCTCTCGCTCGCAGCCTTGTTCTTCCTCTGCTTCCTCCTCCACTGCACCCATTTATCCGCCGTACTCTTCAATGGCATGGCACGCACGGGAGCTTTCGAGCCGCTGGCACTCTGCGGAGGATACTTCGCCCTCAGCAGCCTCACGCTCGGGCATTTCTCCCCATCGTGGCGTCGGTCTTTCGCAGTCTTCGGCCTCGCACTCTTCTCCCTTTCCATGGTTGTCTTCGGTGTGCAGCACTTTGAGTTCGCCGCCTTCGTCGCCACCCTCGTTCCGGTGTGGATACCCCTGCATCTCTTCTGGGCTTACGCCACCGGAACCGCTCTCATCGTTGGCGGCATTGCTTTGTGGCTCCCTGCACTCCGCGCTTCCGCCGCCTTGGGCCTTGGCCTCATGTTTTTGCTCTGGTTTCTTCTTCTCCATCTGCCCCGTGCCGTCTCCAACCCACACCACGGAGACGAGTGGTCCAGCGCGTTCATCGCCTTGGGCATTGCAGCCGCAGCCTGCATCATCGCCGGTCCCGGTCCCACGACATCCGGGTCCGCGGGTGGGTTCAGGGTAGCGGGGCGACCACATCTCCGTGGGATCCCAACCTTTTTGATGAGGGGCAAGGCGCCCTTCAGCATGCTTTTCTTGAGGTCACCGTGGTGGTAGCCCGGCCCGGTCGGATCTCGTAATCACCATGATGATCGGTAGTGCCCCCGCAATACCCACGCTGCATGCCGGAGCACACGAAACCGCATTCCTGGTGCCCCGTGACCATGTGACAGACGCGCAACTGAAATCCCCACAAACTTTTACTCGCTGGTATTTCCTCGCCGGCGTTGAGGTGGAGGGGACGCGCACAACCGAGCGACGGTAATCGCTCTGGGCGACTCCATCACGGATGGGCATGGCTCAACATCAGATCGCAACGACCGCTGGCCGGATATCCTGGCGCGACGGTTGAACACCGGTGCTTCAGCTTTTCACCTCGGCGTCGTCAACGAGGGGATTGGAGGAAAGCGTGTCTTACAGGACGGCATAGGTCCTAGTGTGATGGCACGGTTCTGCCGCGACGTGCTGGCGCAGAATGGCGTGCGCACCGTCATCCTCCTCGAAGGGATTAACGACCGGTGGATACGGTGCAAGGCATCTTTGACGGGGTGATTGATTTTGACGCCGCTGTCCGGGACCCAGCGCATCCCGTTCGCCTGCTTCCCTCGGCCGATTCCGGCGATCATCTGCACCCAGGGACCGGACGGGTACAAGCGAATGGGCGATGCCGTACCGCTCACGTTGCTCGTGAAGTGAGCGCTGCAAAGGACCTGTAACCATTCTTTCGTTCGTGAAAGCGGGAAGCCGACGTTGCTGTGCTCTTATACAGTTCGGCCCTGGCGGCGAACTTTGCGCAGGATAACGCGAATACCATGTTGGAAGCATGGTACCCGGGCGAGTCGGAGGGAAGGGCTATTGCCAACACACTCGTGGGGCGAAACAATCCGTCTGGACGTCTTCCCATTACCTTTTACAGCTCGGGCGCCGATCTTCCTGCTTTCACGACTACTCCATGAAGAACCGCACGTACCGCTACTTCAAGGGCTCCCCGTTGTACCGTTTCGGATATGGTCTCGGCTATTCCTGATTCGAATACTCGCATCTCAGCTGTCTCAGACGTCACTTCATGCTGGCAGCCCGTTGACGGCGTAGGTGGAGGTGCAGACACGAGGCGCGTGCCGGGCGGCGAAGTAGCCGAGTGCTGTGTGATTCCTCGAGCGAAAAGAAATGGAGGCTTCTCTCCCGAGCTGAAGCTAGCAGGTTTTGAACGGACCTTTCCCGCACTCGGAGAACGCCGCACCATCCGCTTTACCGTTTCGCCGCGGGAACTCTCGGAGGTGTCTGGTGAGGGCGTACGTTCCGTTCAACCAGGAGCCTACTCGTTGAGCATCGGCGGGGGTCAACCCCACCATTCACGTGGGGCGACGCTTACACCATCTCGACGGATCATCACCCGTGGGACACTGGCATCTTCGCCGTGGGTGTATCGACCCACAATCAATTCGGAACAGACTTTCAAAAGACGCATCTTTATCCCCACGACGTAACCTATTCACAGCAGAGAAGCAGGAGACGATTTCATCGATGTTGGCGACCGAATTCAGCAGCTTCCCAACCGTTCAGTACGAGGGTCCCGAAAGCGAAAACCCCCTCGCCTACCAGTTCTACGACGCCGAAAAGATGGTTTTCGGCAAGCCGCTCAAGGAACACCTGCGCTTTGCGGTGGCTTATTGGCACTCGTTCGCCCTGACCGGCAGCGACCCGTTCGGTGGGCCTACTATCCACCGTTCATGGATGACCCCCGGTGATCCGATTGCCCAGGCCAAAGTAAAAGCCGATGCTGCCTTTGAGTTCTTCCGCGTGCTTGGCCTCCCCTTCTTTTGCTTTCACGACGCCGATATTTCGCCTGCAGGCGAATCACTCGCTGAGACGCTCAAAAACTTGCACACCATCGCGGATTACCTCGGCGAGAAGATGCAAAGCTACTCGACAAAGTTGCTGTGGGGAACCGCGAACCTGTTCTCCGCACCCCGGTTCATGGCCGGTGCTTCGACCAATCCCGACCCTGAAGTCTTCGCCTGGTGTTCGGCGACGGTGAAGCATTGCTTGGATGTGACGAAGCAGCTTGGCGGCTCCAACTATGTTCTTTGGGGAGGCCGTGAGGGCTACGAAACGCTGCTCAACACCGACATGAAGCAGGAGCTTGACCAGATGGGACGCTTTCTATCGCTGGTCGTGGAGTACAAGCACAAGATCGGATTCGAGGGCCAGATTCTGATCGAACCGAAGCCAAAGGAACCAACCAGCCACCAGTACGACTTCGACGCAGCCACGGTGTACGGCTTTCTCAAGCGGTTTGGATTAGAGAATGAGGTGCGGGTGAACCTGGAAGCCAATCACGCCACACTCGCGGGACACAGTTTCGAACACGAGATAGCGACGGCCGGTTCGCTCGGCATCCTTGGCTCGCTCGATATCAATCGCGGCGACGCCTTGTTGGGATGGGACACCGATCAGTTTCCCAATGACCTGTGGACGATGACCATGAGCATGTACCACGTGATCAAGGCGGGCGGTCTGGGTACGGGTGGCTGTAACTTCGATGCAAAGGTGCGGCGCCAGAGCTTTACACCCGAGGACCTAGTCCATGCGCATGTCGGCGGCGCTGATCTATGTGCGCGCGCCTTCCTCACGGCAGCGAAGCTGATCGAGGATGGCAAATTCGATGCTCTCCTCGCAGAGCGCTACGCGGGTTGGAAGACTCCCGAGGCGCAGGCCATGCTGTCCGGCAAGGTATCACTCGAGGAGATCGCCGCCACGGCCGAGAAGAGATCAATTAGCCCGCAGCCACGTTCCGGCAAGCAGGAGCAGATCGAGAACCTCCTGATGCGGAGTATTTACTCCGCAAAGCTGTAGTTCCGGAGATCTGGTAATGCGGTCACCTCTGCCTCTAACCTTGCAACGGCCCTTCTGCTTCCTTGTCCAAGCAGCGGGGCCGTACAAGGCTTCCGCACAGTGAAGCGTCGCGGCTTCGTCTGGCACCTTTGCGTCTGGGATCTTTGCGTCTGGCAACTACCGCAATCTCCTCGCACATAGAGGCATTCCCAAGGCTGCGATCGACGCACGGCTGGAGGCGACCTTTCAGCAGCTGTTCCACGGTGATCCGAAGACGCAGGCCATTACTACGCCGCTGGGGCGAACCCAAATGGCCCTCTCGGATACGTGACGGATGTCGCGAATCACGATGCTAGGACAGAGGGCATGAGCTACGGCCTGATGGTCGCAGTCCAGACCGGGCACAAGGCCGAGTTCGAGGCGATCTGGAACTGGGCCAACACCTACCTGCTCATCACCGATTCGAAGAATCCCGCCGTCGGGTACTACGCGTGGTCGATGAACACGGACGGAACTCCACGCTCAGATTCTCCGGCGCCGGATGGAGAAAAGTACTTCGTCGTGAGCCTGTACTTCGCCGCGCATCCCTGGGGGAACGGCACGGGGCTGTATGACTACGACGCTCAGGCGAACCGTCTTCTGAAGCTCATGCGACACCATCCTGTGCTCACCGCCAAGGGTCCGTTTCGCATCCACCCGGCCAATCCGCCGTTCAGCCCACAGCTGCACCCGGATCCTGCCGCGCATCCCGGACCGCGAACCAGCACCGTAAGCCCGATGGTCAACGAAGCCAACACCATGGGTTGTCTTTGTTCCGGCGCAGGCGCCAATACCTTCAGTGATCCCAGCTATCACCTGCGGCTTTCTACGAGTTGTGGGCCCGCTGGGACCCGCGGAGGATCGTGTGTTCTGGGCGGAAGCTGCAGCGCGCAGCCGTCGCTTCTTTGTGGAAAGCCGCGAATCCGGCAACCGGCCTTACTCCTGACTACGCCAACTTCGATGGGACACCTCACCGCACAACATTCAACCGCACGTCCGGAGATTTCTCCTACGACTCCTGGCGAACAGTCAGCAACTGGTCTGTCGATCAGACTTGGTGGAGCAAGAATCCCGAGACGCGGGAGTTGAGCGATCACTTGCAGGACTTCCTCATCTCGCAGGGCATTCACACGTTCTCCGACCAGTACACGCTCGATGGCAAGCCGATCTCACAACGGCATGCTGGCCATAACCGCCGTCGGCGGTCTGGCCTCTAGTCCGGGTCCTGCTGCCAACGTGTTTTCTCGACGAACTCTGGACGACACCAATTCCCAGCGGGGAGCAGCGCTACTATGACGAACTCCTCTACATGATGAGCCTGCTGCACACCAGCGGACATTTCGGATCTGGATGCCCGGAGGCCTCTTCAAAGGGGAGCTTCAGTGACGACCCGCACTCTCGTGGGATCGCCTGTGTGAAATGTGTATCTTGTCGCAACATAATTTGTCTTATCGAACTAAATAGCCAGCTCTCCACAGAGGCGCTTGACAAGCGTGTTTTATGCCGCGTAAAGCTCCATGTAGTCAAAAAATGTATAGGGTGATCATCAAAATAATAAACCGACTTCTCTCCCCCACGATGGAATTTGATCTTTGCTCCCTCGGCAGAATGGCCGTGAACGGAACGCCGCTCCGCCGGAGAATTCTCACATCCGTACGACGAAACACTCGGCACGAACATGCAACACAACACTTGAGGAGACCAGATGACCGAAAAAGGATCCAAATATCGCTTGCCCCAGCTATTAGCCCGGAATCGAGTTCGCAATGCACTTGTGCCCCTCTTCTTCGTTGGGCTAGCGTTCCCTCTTCAAAGCTTTGCGCAAGGCACAACGGCTACCCTGGGTGGCACAGTTACAGATCCCACAGGCGCCATCATTCCCAAGGCACATATTCTTCTCAAGAACGAACAAAGCGGTGATCAGCGTACGTCTGTCTCAAATGACTCAGGCGTCTTCTCGTTCTCTGCTGTGCCGACAGGCAACTACGATGTCACCATCACCGCTCAAGGTTTCCGTCGTTTCGGGCAAACAGGGATCCATCTTGATCCAGGTGATCTGCGCTCTGTGAAAGACATTCACCTCGCTCCAGGCTCCGTCACCGAGTCTGTGGAGGTCACCAGCGCAACCAATATGATCAACCTTGACTCCGGCGAGCAGAGCTCGCTGATCTCCGCCGAAGACATTCAACATCTATCGGTAGAGGGGCGCGACGTAACCGAGCTTCTTAAGATCCTGCCCGGATTCGCCATTTCTCGAGGCGGCGCCGGCAACTTTGACAATGTCCAGTACGATCCTGCCCAGGTGAACCCAACAGGCGCTCTCGGGCAATACGCCGCAAATGGAACGCCGGTGAACGGCCAGGCCCTCCTCTCCGATGGCGTGGACATCACCGATCCCGGAGCCTTCGGCGGTGCGCTTCAGAACATCAACTACGAGCAGGTCGCGGAAGTAAAGGTGCAGACCTCCAGCTTCACGGCAGACACCGCGCACGGTCCCATCGTGATCAACGCCGTCAGTAAGGCTGGGGGAGACAAGTATCACGGGTCTCTCTACACGTTTGCCCGCACCTCGCAGCTCAACTCCACTGATTGGATCGCCAGCCACACCGGCCAGGGCAAACCGCCCGATCGCTACATCTATCCAGGCTTTACGATCGGCGGCCCAGTTGCAATCCCTGGAACAAACCTGAACCACGACAAGAAACTCACCTTCTTCGCGGGCGCTGAAGACTACGCCCAGCGCAATGCATACGCCTACCAGAGCGCGTCGGGCGCAACCCTGAATGCCCTTGTGCCGACAGCAGGCATGCGGGCCGGCGACTTCAGCCAGACACAAATTCAGCAGTACCTCGGCACTGCGTACGGCATTGATCCGAACGGGGGTGCCTGCTCTTATAACGGATCCACCTCGGGCTATATCCCCGACGCAAACATCTGTCGCGTGCCCGTCACCGCTCCGAACGGCACACGGCTCACCAACGGAAACGTATCCGCCTACCTGGACCCGCTCAGCAAGATCATCCTGAATCAGATGCCGCTGCCAAACACCCCGAGCAACGGGACCTACAACTGGATCACCACTAACCTTATCCGCAACGATCTATGGCAGGCGCGCGGTCGGATGGACTACGCCGCGAGCGATAATAACAAGGTCTTCGGCAGCTACAGCATCGAGAAAGGCGTGTCCGGCGTACCCCAGAACGAGTACTACTCCGCACGCGGCAACATTGGCGGTATCAACGTTCCGGGCGGCGGCCTTCTCAGCACGTTCTCGTCGCACGTTGCCAGCCTCAATTACACGCACATCTTCGGACCATCGCTTACGAATGAGTTTTATGCGGCGGGCGCCTATGCGGTACAGAACTTTGTCAACAACTCCGCCCGCTGTTGCCAACAATCCATATCAAGGCGTGTTCAAGAACGGCAGCGTTGTGCAGCCGACCCTTGAAGACTATGGATACGACGGACTTCCGTTGCTGCGCACACCGGATACCAGCTATGGCGGCATCTTTGCGAAAAAGCAGGTACGCATAGCGGGCGACAACGCAACCAAGGTCATCGGACAGCACACCATCCGCGCGGGGGTCTTCTACCAGTGGGATTCCAATCCGCAGGTCGCCCCGTTCGTCAATACAAACGGCACCGTCAATCTCTACTACATCGGCGAAACTCTGACCGACCCCGTGCAAGGTTTGATTCATTCCACAGGCCCGGTTGGCAGCGGCAACGGTGGCAACTACCTGGCCGACTTCGCCGAGGGCATGATCTTCCAGTACAACCAGACCAACATCCTTCCCGAGCCCAACCTCTACTTCTGGAATTTGTCCGGCTACATACAGGATCACTGGCGCCTAACCCCGCGTCTCACCATCGATGCAGGCGTTCGCCTTGAGCACCTCACGCCATGGCAGGATTCCCACAACGTAGGCGTCGCCACCTTCACGCCTGCCGCGTACGACGCCAACATCAATCCAACCCTTCCCGGTATCCAGTGGCATGGTCAGAACTCGGCCATCCCCAACGGCGGCCGGCCCACACGATGGGGCTTCGTCAGCCCCCGCGTCGGCTTCTCATCGACGCGTATGGCCACGGGAACACGGTAGTTCGTGGTGGCTTCGGAATCTATCGCGCTCACGATGCGTACAACGATGCACAGAACCAAAGCCAAACCGTCATTGGTCTGCGCAACTACGTCGTCAACGGTCCGCTGCTGCTCTCGTCGGTCAGTTCGTTCCAGTCAAAGGTTGGCAGTGGTGGCTTGGTCCGCGATTCCTCCGTCTATGCCTTCGATCCCACCGACAACGAAGAGCCGCGCGTGCGGACGTACAACCTCTCGGTGGATCAAAGGCTGCCGGGAAAGATGCTCTTGGAGATCGCCTACGTCGGCAACGTCAGCGACAAACTTCTTAACGACGGCTCAACCCAGAACACCACCCTCGATGATCTCAACTCGCTTGCCGTAGGCGCTCTCTTCCGCGCCCAGCCAAACTCCCGCGCCGATACCGCAGCGACGGCCGGCCGTACCTTCCCCGTCTTCGGACCCGCTGCCGGCGGCAACAATGTCAGTATCGGTTCCCTCGATCAAGCGCACATCGATTCCTACAAGCGATATCCGCTTTACAACCACGTCCATGTCCCGGAGCACAACACATACTCCAACTACAACGGGTTGCAGGTCGGCCTGACACGGCAATCAGGCGGCGCTCACTACAATGTCAACTACACCTTCTCCAAGGCGCTCGGTATTCAGGGAATCGGCGGATCAGCCACCTACAGCTACACCTCGGATCCTTTCAACTACGACAACGATTACAGCAACATGCCGTTTGATCGCAGGCATATCTTCAACGCCTCGTATTCGTATACCGTTGGCGATCTCGTGAAGAATCGCTTCCTGGGAGAGGCGACAAATGGCTGGGAGGTGTCCGGCATTCTCAATTATCAGAGCGGTGCCAACCTGCCGTCCATCATCAACTCCAACTTCGGTCTGAGCGGATCATTGCAGGTTCCTGTTGGCTCCGTGGCCGCTGTGGGTAACAACGTCAGTACCTGCAACACTACGTCCGGGACAGGTACCTGCACGGTCTCACTCAGCAGCACAAATATTCTCGGAACCCCAAACGTGAATCTGCAGCCGCGGCTAATTGGCGCGCCCAACCGGAACCATGGGAAACACCAGTACGTCAATGCAAACGCGTTCTCATTGCCAACCCTAGGCACAAACGGAGCTTACAAGTACGGCTTCCTGCCAGGACCCGGATTCTTCAACACTGATCTCACGGCAGCGAAGCGCTTCCGCCTCACCGAAGGCAGCAGCATGCAACTCAGTGTGGCGGCGTTCAACTTTATTAACCACGGAAATAACAGCTTCACGCAGGTCAATCAGGCAAACTACACTCTCAATTTCAGCCAAACCTCGAATGCAGGAGACGTCAATCAGGCTTTGCTAAACACGAACGCTTCCAGTAATCCCCAGTTCGGGTACGCTCCACTCCGAGAAGGACGTCGCATCATGGAATTGGGTCTTCGCTTCGATTTCTAACGGTCTCGACTGCAACAGAGAATGCGCTCCAGCGCATTCTCTGTTTTTCTTCGCAGCCACTATCAAGACAAACCGAGGCGAGTCTCAGTCGCGTCGTGACGCAAGGTTATGCCCTGGCGTTTCGTGAGCACTTCTGAAGTATCACACGAGGGGCTCTCCGAACCCTTTATGAAAAAGTCGCCACGCTCTTCGCGGCCGCAAGGGATCACGTAAACTCACCTCAACTATGCCCCTGCAATCTGCAACAAATCCCTGTGGACTGGATGCACAGAACCATGAGTGGTAAACAGAGCGAGCCGGTCAATCATCGTGGGCAGAAGCCCCGACTTCCTCCGAGTCGTATCATGCGCGAACTAGCCTATGTTGAAGCTGCTTCCAGTGAACTTACCCGTGATATCAATCGCGATCTCATCTTGGAGCAGATCCGGTTACTCCAGCCGATATCCCGAGTGGATCTCGCGCGGGTCTCAGGACTGCAACCAAGCACCGTATCGTCGATCGTAGAGCAACTCACACGAGAACACTGGATCCAAGAGGGAAATGCGGTAAGAACCGCTCGCGGCCGTCGTCCAACCCTATTGACGCTCAACAGTGACCTTCTGATTCTTGTAGGCGACGTCCGCCCGACGCAGGCCGTCTTAGCCGTGGTGGACCTGAATGGCCGCTTCCTTTCGCGACTTGCCGTTCCCATTGCTTCCAAGGTTGAACTCAGCATAGCTGCGATTGCTGAAGGCATGAACCGCCTCAGATCTCAGTTTCCGGATCAGGTGTTCGAGGGCGTCGGGCTGAGCGTACCCGGGCGTGTCAATCCTGCGACCAATCGTCTCGTCCTCGTTCCCAATCTACAGTGGAAAGATTTTGACATCTGCGGAGAACTCAATCGTCAGCTCGGCCTGCGTGTCGAGCTTGAAAATGACGCCAACGCTTGTCTGTTGTCGGAGCTTTGGTTCGGTCATGTAAACGGGCTTCGTAACGTAGTTCTCATCGCCATCTCCGAGGGTGTCGGTGCTGCCGTTCTCTCCGAAGGAAGACTCCTTGGGGGACTTCAAGGCCTAGCAGGCGAGTTCGGCCACATCTGCGTGGACAGTTCCGGGCCGCTCTGCGGATGCGGGCAATATGGCTGCTGGGAAACGGTCGCCTCCTCTCAAGCGGCTGTCCGCTACTACAGCGAGTTGAAGCCTGAGATGGGTAGGATCACGATGCAGGAGCTGCTGAACCGTTCATTGAACAAGGACGAAGCAGCCATCGAAGCGCTTCGCAAACAAAGTCGATGCGTTGGCAGAGGTCTTCGCATGATCAATGCCGCTGTGTCTCCGGAGGCAATCCTTTTTGCTGGTGATATCACGATGTTCTGGGACATTGCTGGTCCGATCATCGAAGAAGAGTGTGCTGCTGGAATGCTTACCGACATCGTTCCGGCACTACGGTCAATTGGCGACGGAGAACTGGCTCTTCTTCGAGGAGCCGCCGCTGTGGTTCTCCAGCGCCACTCCGGCTATTACCGCTCAGCGCACGCTAGACCACGAGCCTGAATCGCATTTCAATTTGTGGCCCGCGGCATGTCGCATGGCTTTGTGATGCGGCACACGTACGAACACTTGTTAGGCAGCCTGCGTAATGCCTACCGAGTCGAGCAAAGCTTTGCAACGTCGAGCGCCTGTTGGCATCCGATAGCTCTGCGAAAGAGCGCTTGACAAGTGACTATATAGAATTCCGCAACGACCGGCCGGAACCTGGAGGCGCAAGAACATCGGGTTCAGAAGCAACCCGGCCATGCAGTCGAGTCCGGGCAAATCACGGGCCGGCGTTCAGCGTCAGCAAGCGGACGTCCGGGTCGTCGCTGTCCTCAGACCGCAAGCAGGCGAGTGCCGCGACCACAGTCGAGAACAGTGTGCCCCGGACTGCCGCGACCCTTCGAGAGGGGCGTCGATCTTGCCGGGGGCGAGATCCACACCGCGCTGTCGTGTGGAGAGGTGAGAGAGAGGTTGGTCTCCGAGACTGACGGTCGTTGGCCTGACATCGGCAACCTGCCGTTTCCAGTACTGCAACGCGCCGCGATAGGGGTCCATATCGCGCAAGTCGAGGTTGACGAAGAAGGCCCGGTCCATCTGCTGGACGAGGTTGAGGTACATTGGTAGCGCGCGGGAAGGGAAGCGGGGGCATCTGACAATCGCAGCGGCGTAGAGCTCTTGCAGATCCGCTTCGACAACATCGATCGACCAACCGTCGGCCTCTATGTGGTGAACTCGTAACGTCAAGAGGTGCTCGGTATCCGAAGCGGAGGTGAGGTGGGCGGTAAAGACGCATCCGGTTGATGGGTCCAGAGGGCGCTGAGTGTTCATTCTCTGGCGGCCGCAAGGCCGCATCGGATAATCGGTAGGGACACGGGTGACGGAAAGGACTGCGGATCGGCGCGAGCACTGTTTTGAGTTCCTTCCGACGCGGCGAGCTGCACCTTGATCCGCAAGGCTTCGTGGCGCTGGACGAGTTGGTCGACTGCAGTGGTCATCGCCATGACATCCAGCTTGCCGCTGATGTGATAGTGCACCGAGAGTGCAAAGCCAGGGTGCTGAGAACTGCCCGGCCTGCGGTAATGATCGAGAAACCAGAACACGCAGCTTGGGGGGAGGCTTGGGGTTTAGCTTGGTCCGTAAGGCGAGCCAGTGCGCGCACGGTGGGTGCGGAGAAAAAGACGCCAGCGGGCAGATCGAGGTTGAGCTGCTCCCTGAGCTGGACCGCGGAGACGACGGCCTGGAGCGAGTCTCCGCCGAGCTCGACGAAAGTCCTCGTCGAGGCTGATATGGTCCACCCCGAGCACGTTTGACCAAACGGCGGCGACCGCCGTTTCGGTCTCCGACCGTGGACCGCCGGAGTCTGTGCCTGGCCTTCGGGATTCCGCCCCCGGGGTGGGGTAGGGCGGAGAGATCGATCTTTCCCTGCCTGGTCAGGGGGAGGGCTGGAAGCACCACGTAAGCGCCCAGGCCGCGCGGCACTCGACGTTTGAGCAGTTCAGCCCAGCGGGATGAACTCGCGCTCGTCCCCAGCGCTATACTCGATTGCCATGAAAAAGACTCTTGAATACCTCGAACTGATTCTGACCGCGGCAGGGGTTCTGGTGGTGATTGTTGTCTTTGCCCTCTTCCGAAAGGTCGCACCCTGGAAGGCGGCAGCGATCAGCGCGCTAGCAGTTGGCGTTCTCCATGGGACAATCTTTTTCATTGTCCGATCAGCACAGCGGAAGGCCCGAAGGGCTGCGGTAAATGCCATTCGTCACACGTTCGACGATCTAGTCCGGAACAAGCTACAGGTCGTACTCTTCGCCACGGAGATTCAAGATCAGGACTGGCGGCCAGCAGCTCAACGTGCCGTTCAGGAGATCCAGAACAGCTTGAATCGTATTGAAGCTGAGTCTCTTGCCGCGAACTGAACCACCAGACGACACGTGAACCTAGCGGATTACAGCATCAACGGCAGGAACACGGTAAAGACACTTCCATGTCTGCTCTCCTCCTGTGCGCTACGCACCCGAAGCGACCCCCCATGGCGCTCGATGATCTCCTCGCTCACCCACATTCGCCGTATGCGTCAGCACAGCCTGTGCGGGGCGGCTTTGTCTTGGTGCAGCACGACACTGCCGCACCTCTGCTCGTCAGCTCCAGCGACTGGCCTGGTGTCACCCGCGCCGCAGGGGATCTGGGCGAGGACATGGCGCGGGTGACGCAGCACCCTGTTCTCCTGAAAGGCGGGGCCGGCTTACACGGCCGTAAAATCGTGCTTATGGGAGTAGTGGTGTGACGCCGGATGATTTCGAAGCCCTCCTGCAGTTCGGCCGGGCATGGGTCTTCAAGCCAGAAAAGATGATACGGCTCCAGGGCTTTATCAAGCCGGGCAGCTTCGATCTGTGTCAGGCGATGGTGCGCGTCATGCAGCAGGTGGACGTCAGAGCCCAGTTCGGTACGAAGCTTTTCGAACAGGCCAGGCACGAAGTTCAGGTATTCTTCGGTCGACCACAGGCTTTCGGACGGGAGGCCGCGCTCGGCCGATTCTTAAGGCATTCCACCCTTGTGGACGCCATAGCTCGAAGCGACGCCAGGTACTCCGGACTGCGCGAACGGCGAGGTAGCCCTCATCCATGTGCCGCCTCACCGAGTCCAAGGTTTCGGGGATGTCGGCTCCGTTTGCGTGGGTGTAGACAAGAATGCCCTCGCGGCTCTTGCCGCCGAGCAGGTTGTATACGGGTGTGTTCAGTGCCTGCCCTTGATGTCCCACAGTGCGACGTCTACGGCGGCAATAGCGGTCATAGTGACAGGTCCGCGCCGCCAGTATGCTCCGCGGTAAAGGTATTGCCAGATGTCCTCCGTTTGGAAGGGGTCACGGCCGATGAGGCAAGGGAGAACGTGCTCCTGGAGGTAGGCGGCAACGGCAAGCTCACGTCCGTTGAGGGTCGCATCGCCTAACCCATGTATACCCTCGTCGGTCTCGATCTTCAGAGTGACGAAGTTGCGGTCGGAGAACAGATGATGAGGGTTGCCGCCGTGATCTTCATTTGGAGATCTCCAGGTAATCGACGGGGGCGGGTTCCGAGCCGTCCGGAGTGCCGCGCAGGGTGAGGTATCGCCGAGGACGACTGCATAGTTGCCGTTGAGTCTGGGCATGATTTCAGGCGACGCGTGAAGGTGGATGAGGCGTCGCTTTGACGTCTGGTTTAACGGTCATCTTCCCCATTGTCTGCTCGTACGCGACAATTGAGGGGGGGCGAACTATATTGGGTCTCCTGATGTGCTGTGTCAAGCATCGAGCGCCTTCCCCGTCTTGTCCAGCTGGGGAACTTCGGGAGCCGCGGCGCTGAACTCGTCGTGAGCCGCAGGAGAAGAGTGCGATGAAGGAAAGACAGGGTATCTCGCGGCGGCAGTTTGTGCGGGCAGCAGGCGCTTCGGCGGTTGTGGCTGGCTTTACGACGATTGTGCCTTCGCGGGTGCTGGGGCAGATGGCGCCAAGCAAGCAGGTGAACGTGGGGGCGATCGGGGTGGGACGCATCTCGCGGGGGCACGATATGCCCGCGATTCTGAAGGTGGATACGGCGCGCATCGTGGCGGTCTGCGATCTCTATGCGCCGCGAGTGGAGCAGGGGAAGAGCTTCGTGAATGACGCGTACGCGAAGAGGACGGGCAAGCCGTATTCCCGTGTAACCGGGTACAGCGATTACCACGAGCTGCTGGCGAACAAGGACATCGACGCGGTGGTGATCTCGACGCCGGACCACCAGCACGCGATCATAGCCGTGGCTGCGGTGCGGGCGGGAAAGGATGTGTATCTGCAGAAGCCGGCTTCACTGACGATTGCGGAGGGCAGGTACCTAAGCGATGCGGTGCAGGCGTCGGGCCGAATCCTGCAGATTGGAAGCCAGCAGAGATCGTGGAGGCAGTTTCATCGCGCCTGCGAACTGGTGCGGAATGGGCGCATCGGCGAGGTGAAGCATGTGGAGATTGGGCTGCCGGGCGATCCGGCGGGAGGCGATCCAAGGCGGATGCCGGTACCGGCGGGATTCAATTACGATGCCTGGCTTGGGTCGACGCCGGAGGTGTACTACACGGTGGACCGGGTGATGCCAGTGGAGGGATTTGACCGGCCAGGCTGGCTGCGGATGGAGCAGTTCGGTGCGGGAATGATCACGGGTTGGGGCGCCCACCATATCGATACCGCGCACTGGGGCATGAACACGGAGTACACGGGACCGGTGGAGATATGGGGCGAGGCGGAGTTCCCGACGAACGGGCTGTGGGATGTGCATGGGAAGTTCCTGACGCATGCGCGTTACGCAAATGGCGTGACCATGGATATCTCGGGCGATCTTCCGAACGGGATCAAGTGGTATGGGACGAAGGGATGGATCTTCGTGACGCGGGATGAGCAGGCCTCGCCAACAGCTCCGCCGGGCGAGAAGGTGAAGATTGAGCCGCTGGTCGCGAGCGATCCGAAGATATTGGATCGGTGATTGGGCCGGACGAGATCCATCTGTATACAGCCAGTGAGCAGCACGCGAACTGGATCGAGTGCATTCATACACGCAGGCCGCCTACAGCGCCGGTAGAGATCGGGCATCGCGCGTGCTCGACGTGCCTGTTGCACTGGATGGCGATGAAGACGAACCGGAGACTGTCATGGGATCCGGAGAGGGAGCTGTTTCCCGCGGACGATGAGGCGAACCGGATGCTGTCGCGGCAGCAGAGGCAACCTTATACATTGGACCAGGGGACGGGTGTGTGAGCGGGGCCAGGGTCGCGCGGATGTTCTGGTGCGAGAGAGATGACGTCTGAAGCATGCAACCCGGTAGCATCTGGGCAGCCGGGTGTAAGCATGGCGGCGGTGGCGGCGCTGCGGAAGCGCTGGTTTATCTCATGCCGGCAGTCTTTGTGACGTATAGCCTCGCCTATCTCGATCGAGCGAACTATGGCTTTGGTGCAGCGGCGGGTCTGGCGAGGACGCTGCACATTACAGACAAGCAGACATCGCTGCTGGGGAGTTTGTTCTTTCTGGGTTACGTCTCATTTCAGTTGCCGGGCGCGGCCTTTGCTCGCAAGCGTAGCGCCAGCCTGCTGGTGTTTCTGGCGCTGATTGCGTGGGGTTCGCTTGCGGCGCTCACGGGATTGATCCGGCAGTTCTGGCTGCTTGCGCTGGACCGGTTCCTGCTTGGGGTTGCGGAGAGTCTTATCTCTCCGGCGATGCTGGTGCTGCTGACCCGATGGTTTACGCGTGTGGAGCGATCGAAGGCGAACGCTTTGCTCATCCTGGGCGATCCGGTCACGGTGCTTGGATGTCGGCGATTACGGGATTTCTGATCCAGGAGTTTGGATGGCAGCGGACCTTTGTTCTGGAGGGAGTTCCTTCGGTCGCGTGGGCGGTGGTCTGGGTGGTGTTCGTGAGCGATGTACCTTCGCGAGCCCGATGGATGACTGCGGAGGCTGCGGGGAGCTCGAGCGGTTTCTTGCGGAGGAGCAGATCTCGGTGTCGGGGCGGAATGCGCCGACGGGAGAAAAGGTGTGGACGGTGCGACAGGCGCTGTTTCGGGGTGATGTGCTGCTGCTGTCAGCGCAGCACTTTCTGGAGCCTTGGGGTATATGGATTTGTGCTCTGGCTCCCTACGGTTGTTCGGCTCGGAAGCAGACTTTCGATGGCAAGGACCGGATTGCTTTCGGCGGCGCCGTATGTGTTGGCGGTGGTGCTACTGCTGATGGCGTCGTTTTTTTCGGACAAGACGGAGCGGCGGAAGATGCTGGTGTGGCCATTTCTGTTGGCGGCGGGGGTGGCGCTGCTGGGTTCGTTTCTGTTCGTGGAGAGGAGCTTTGCGGTGGCATTTGCGTTTCTGGTTATCGGCGGGGTGTGCATGTATGCGCCGTATGGTCCATACTTCGCGATTGTGCCGGAGCGCCTGCCACGCAACGTGACGGCGGAGGTGCTGGCGATGATCAACAGCTGCGGAGCGCTTGGCGGGTTTGTGGGAACGTACTTTGTAGGCTGGCTGCAGGCATTGACTGGAAATTCGCGGCGGGGTTTCTGCTGATGTCGGTGTCGCTGGTGTGCTCGGCGATGCTAATGCTTTGCTTGAAGCCGCTGGATTCGCCAGAGCGGACCCAAGCTATAAGAATGGGTGCTGAGGGATGACAGACATTCGTATGGTGACCGCGGCGCAGGTGCTGGAGAGCGACCGCTACGTGGCGGGGGAGGTGGAGACGCATGCGCCGGGTCCGGAGGGTAGGCTGCCGATCACGCCGGAGATGCTGCTGACGCAGCCTTCGGGCTATCTGTTCGGATTGACTCAGAGGCGGGGATGGGGTGGGAGCCTGCGCGGTTGCTCGATCCCGAGTTTCTGATCCTGAGCACGCAGGGTGGTCTGCGGGCGCAGGACGGAACGCCGATTGCGCTGGGTTTCACACTGGCCACTGGGAGGTGGGTCTGCTGGTAGCCGAGGCTGCACGGGAGCTGAGAAAATTTCATGCGATCCCCTTTGCGGGGGCATGCACGGATCCGTGCGACGGGCGCACGCAGGGCACCGATGGGATGCTGGATTCGCTTCCGTACAGGAACGACGCAGCGATGGTACTGCGCCGGCTGATGCGGTCGCTGCCGACGCGCAAGGGTGTGATGGGTATAGCCACGTGCGATAAGGGGCTGCCCCGCCATGATGATGGCGCTGGCGTCGCCCGGGGTGTTGCCGAGTATCCTGGTGCCCGGGGGAGTGACGCTGCTGCCTGAGCAGGGCGAGGATGCGGGAAAGGTGCAGACGATCGGGGCGCGCTATGCGCAGAGCCAGATCACGCTCGAGTACGCGGCAGAGATGGGGTGCCGGGCGTGTGCAACACCTGGCGGCGGATGCCAGTTCCTGGGAACAGCGGCGACCTCGCAGGTTGTAGCCGAGGCGCTTGGATTGAGTCTGCCGCATGCCGCGCTGGGGCCTTCCGGGCAGCCGATCTGGCTGGATGCATCCGCGCGTTCGGCTCGTGCCCTGCTGAGGATGACGCAGATGGGAATGGGCACGAAAGAGGTGCTCACGGACGCCGCCGTGCGTAATGCCATGGTGCTGCACGCGGCCTTTGGAGGGTCGACCAACCTTCTGCTGCATGTGCCGGCGATCGCGCACGCTGCGGGACTACGGCGGCCAACGGTGGAAGACTGGGCGGAGGTGAATCGCGCCGTGCCACGTCTGGTGGACGCTCTGCCGAATGGGCCGGGTAACTTCGCGACTGTGCAGGTTTTCATGGCGGGCGGTGTGCCGGAGGTGATGCTGCATCTGCGTCGGGCGGGGTTGCTGGATACCTCCGCGAGAACTGTCTCAGGAGAAGACCTGGATGCGAATCTGGATTGGTGGGAGGGCAGTGAGCGACGGAGTGCGTTGAAGAAGCGGCTGAAGGAGCTGGATGGCGTCGATGCGGATGCGGTGATCTTCTCGCCCGATGGTGCACGCAGGCGTGGCCTGACTGCGACAGTGTGCTTTCCAGTGGGCAATCTTGCGCCCGAGGGATGCGTGATCAAGAGCACGTCGATGGATCCAACGCTGATCGATGAACGCAATGTGTACCGGCATGAGGGGCCAGCGCGGGTGTATGTGACGGAGGCGACCGCGATTGATGCGATCAAGCGCGGAGAGGTTTCGCATGGAGATGTGATTGTGCTGATCTGCGGTGGGCCGGCGGGCGCGGGGATGCAGGAGATCTACCAAGTGACGTCGGCGCTGAAGAATTTACCGTTCTGCAAGCATGTGGCTGTGCTGACGGATGCGCGATTCAGTGGGGTTTCAACCGGCGCTTGCCTTGGTCATATCTCACCGGAGGCGCTGGCGGGGGGGCCGATAGGGCGTGTGCGCGAGGCCGATCTCATCGAGATTTTTGTTGATCGAAACGCATTGCATGGCGCCGTGAACCTGATCGGGGAAGGTGAAGAGCGGTTTTCTGCAGAAGAGGGGGCGCGGCGGCTGAGCGAGCGGGCTCCACGCGCTGATCTTGCACCGCACCCGGCGATGCCGGACGATACGCGGCTGTGGGCGGCACTGGTACAGGCGAGCGGAGGGGTGTGGGGTGGGTGTATCTTCGATACCGACCACCGGCGCCGGGCCGGACAGGCCGCGCACCGGCGAAGCCGAACTGCAGGATGACGGGGACCGGGCAGTGGCAGTGGCCGGCGTGGTCAGCTCCAATTGGATTTCCACTTTGATCAACGGATAGGTGAATCGTCGACGTGGCCGACGAGTGTTCTGGTGATGATCGGCACATCGGCGATCGTACCTTGCCCCCGGTCACATCCTAGGTCACGTTGGGGTTTTCGCCGGGGCCCGACCATAGATCTAGCGGTCGAACATTTCGACGACCTCGGGCCGCCGCCGCCACCAACAAACTTTCGCTGTCGTTAACCTTCTTGCCGTCGTTCAAGACAAGTGGATCTGAAAGCCCCGGGAACGGGTTGGCCTTCGATTCGTCATAGTTTGCGGCATACGGCGAGTCAGGGCTTCCGTCCCGACCTCGACGCATCGTTGTGATGTGCAGCCGGTCCATGATCTGTTGGGGATCCTGCTCGGCCGTGAGGTGGACGACCGCGGGCAAGGCACTGGCGGAATACTGACCAGCCCGATGGCTGGCTGGCAGAAAGGATGGCAGCGCGAGAAGGAGCAAGATGGAGACGGCAGTCGAAGGAGTCGGCCGATCTGTCTTCATGAGGTCACCTTGTCTGCTCGCGATCCTTGTCTCGGCTGTGAATCGTTAACGAGTGCCGCCCGGATCCAGGCGTTTTCCGAGGAACTTATTCGGTTAAACCCGCGGTGCGAACGGGGTTGCAAAAGAAGAGCGCCTGAACAGACAGCCTCTGGGGATTTCGTATGGGATACGGATTATACGCGGGATCATGTGTACCCGTCCGCGCTTTCGATTATCAAGGGGTGGTCTGTGCTGTTGACGGTGATTTAATTCCCGCAGCTGTATCGCTGTTCTCACCCGTACCGCTGTCTTCACCCAAGGAGCGAAGGAGGTTGAGCCTCTGCTTGTCGGGAATTCCTTTTTGCTGACGCCAATGGCTTCGGATCTCGTTTGGTTTCGATCGGCTCACCGTGACTGGAGCGTCGCTGCAGGACGAGGATAGCCGCGCAGTCGAGCGACCTCGGGCTCGTGAGTCGGGACCAGCCTCGGGTTCAGATTTCCCAAGCGAGAATGGAGAAACGCTCGCTCAATCACCGGTCCGAACTGCGTCCACGCGGCGATGTCACCAGTGATGAGGATCACCTCCGGGGCGAGCGTTGCAGAGATCAACCTGAGACCGTTGCCGATGCATTCAGCCTGCCTGGTCAGGGCAAGGATCGCCTTCTCGTCCTCTTCGCCCGCAAGCCGGAGCAGATCTTCTACGGTGCGTGCGGCTACCTTTGGCTTGCTGTCCGCGTAGTAGCGGAGTGCCGCATCCGAAGAGGCAAACATCTCCCAACATCCCCTGGCGCCACAGCCGCAGCGGGGTCCGTTGGGGTCGATCTGAATGTGGCCGAACTCTCCGGCCATTCCGGAATCGCCGTAGACAAGCTGACCGTTGGAGAGAATGCCGGCTCCGACTTCCTCGGAGATAGTGAGTAGCACGGCATTTCTGACACCGTCCATGCGCCCAAACTACGTTTCGGCGAGGAGGCAGGAGTTCGCGGCGTTGTCCATCTCGACCGGGAGCCCAGTCCCCTTGTGCACTGCGGCTTTTATGTCGAAGTCAGGCCAGGCCAGATTGGGAGCGAAGCGGAGACGCTTGGTCAAGGTATAGACGCGACCGGGAAGGCTGATCCCGACTCCCTCGAACGAGCGCTGAGGGTAATTCTCCTTCATGCGGACCATCTTCCCGACCATCGCGGCGATGGTCTTCTCCGGGTCAGATGTTACAGGCAACTGTGTCCGCGAAAGGAAGCTGTCGTTTGGATCGACCACCGCGACGGTTGCTTGCTTCGGACGGATGTCCGCCACGAGCATCACGAGATTGTCGTTCAGCCCACCATTGTGGGACCACGGCCGCGTGGAAGACGCGTCATTGTGCCTTCCCGGACCCAACGCTCCTCAATGAGCTGGTTGACGATGAGCGAGACAGCGCTTCATTGCAGATCTGAGGTTCGCGACAACTCCGCTCGTGAGATCGGCTGATTTGCACGGATCACTTCCAGGATGACGTCGCGGTAATATCCCTTGCGATCTCACTGGATGCAAGCCGAACATACGCGAGATCTACTTTCTGGATACCTCTAATCATCTATAAGGAGCCGGTGTTCTTGTCACGGGTCGTACAGTCGGCATTCTCGCAACTATACACACCCAACATCCTGCTCCCTGCGAACGTATGTGGCCGGCGGGGTTTCAACTATCGCGATGCGCAGAGGGGGCTCGGTTGCATTACGAGCGTGGGGTAATTTGTAGCGGCTGCTCGATGGGTCCTTCCCATGTTCAAGTGCCGCTTTCCAGTCGAGATCATCCTGATTTATGTCCGTTGGTACTGCAAGTACGGACTCAGCTACCGGGATCTCTGGCTGAGATGATGCGGGAGCGCGATGTGGAAGTGGATCCGTCCACGATCATGCGTTGGGTTCATCGCTACGCGCCCGAGCTTGAGAAGCGGATCCGCTGTATCAAGGCTATCGTGCAACCTCCTGGCGGGGTAGACGAGACGTATGTGAAGGTCGGCGGAAAGTGGAAGTACCTGATTCGACCAGTCGACAAGCACGGGCCGACTGATCGACTTCATGCTGACCGACCGGCGAAACACGCGAGCGACCTACCGTTTCCTTGGGAAAGCGCTGACTACGATGCGGCACTGGCCGCCGTCCTCGATCACGACAGACCAGCTCGGCTCGTATCCGAAAGCCATCACCAGGCTCCAGCAAGAAGGCAAGCTGGCGCTCGACACGAAGCATCGCACCTGCAAGTACCTGAACAACATCATCGAATCAAACCACGGCGCGCTCAAGCGTGTCCTCCAATCAATGCGCGGCTTTCAGACGATGAAGACCGCCGCCGCTACGACCGCGACGCGAAATGGCGGACGCATGCTCCTCCGCGAGCAAGCGGCGATACACTTGAAAACTGGTCAGCCGGGCGTACGAGTCACCGTTGCGGATACCGGTCACGGCATGGAAGCCCATGTAAAGGAAAACTTGCTCGATACATTCAGGTCAACGAAGGGGATAAACGGGAGTGGATTGGGGCCTCTGGATCAGCAAAGGAATCATCGAAAAGCATTGCCGCTCAATTCACTTTCGCTCTTCGACTAAGCCGGGAAGCCGTGGGACTGTTTTTTCGATTTTCATTCCTTACGAAAATTCACCCGGCGCGTAGCTGCTTGATGCCCGCCGTACGATCCTGAAATGCGCTGTTAAAACAAAAAGGATGACGTCACATGTTTGACGGATTCTCAATTCCGATGCTGATGGCGAGCTTCGTCGCTGCTGCTGGACTCGTATGGGCAGCTGGAGTGTGGCTCGCCGCGCCCCACGGACACGATCGCAAGCCGCTTTCATCTTGGGCAGGCAATTGGTGGCATCGTTCTTCTAGCGATCGGTACTAACCTCCCTGAGATCGCGATCACGATCAGCGCCGCTCTGAGGCAAAATCTGGGGATCGCTATCGGAAACCTGCTCGGCGGAATTGCGATACAGACGGTCGTTTTGGTCGCACTTGATGTGGCCGTACGCGGAGATAAGCCACTTACTTATCGAGCAGCGTCCCTTGTCCTGGTTCTTGAGGCCGCTCTCGTGACCCTCGTACTTACTATCGCAATACTAGGGACGCAACTCTCGCCGCGGGTCGTCTTTTGGCGCATCACGCCCCAGAATTTCGCGATTGTCTTAGT